>ERZ1643251.969-NODE-969-length-35552-cov-9.459222_pt1 | contig 35552 bp, 28 predicted proteins | sample MGYA00579261_ERZ1643251 | MGnify/ENA primary metagenome ERZ1643251 (study PRJEB29033, sample SAMEA4952267) | chicken gut metagenome | biome: Broiler Chicken; feature: Gastrointestinal Tract; material: Caecum | place: Ireland | collected 2018 | study: Broiler... | reverse complement strand
TCGCTGTTCCGTCGCTGGCTTTGCCTGCTCCTTACAAATCCCTCTCTCTGCGCCATACGAAAATAATACGAACTCTCAAACGGAGTTCGTATTATTTTTTACATGCGATTTCTTCGGGATGATTGTCCAAGTAAATTAACCCTCCGAATTTGCTTTTTCGGTCGGCTATGGTAGCATAGTTCCTCGCGGACGTCAACGTTCGCAAAATCGATGCTGAAAACACCCATAAAAGACACTAATAGCCGAGTAAGGGTTTGCATTCCTTGCTCGGCTCTTTTGCTGATTGTTTTATCAATGGTTAAGAAAATTCTCACTTAAGATATGACGAAGCATTTGACGCAGATCCTCACGTGATATTCCTTGTCGTGACGTACCGTAAAACACATCGACGAGCGTCCTCAAATCGATCAGGCAAACCGCCACTTTATCTATCACATTCTTCTCTTTCTCGCTCGCAGCATAGCCGACATATTCTATCGGTTCATTCTCCAAAGACGTAGGGAGAAGAAACACGGAATAATACTTCTTACGATCGTTATGGTCGGAAAGATAATGATTATACCCTATCTGCTTGGTAATGGACGAGGACTGCGGCAGATCTTTCTGATTGCGCGAATATCCATAGTTATAATATTTTGCATCGATAACGTAGTAATCCGGCTCTGTATGTTCAGGTCTATTTACTTGCATGATCGTATCGGGCCGCAACAGAGAGGTTGCATATGGAACATCGTCATCTGTTTTATCTTTCAAAAAGTAAGAATATTGATTATAAAATTTGGATACGTCCTCCGTGCCGAACACCTCATTGATGAGCGTTTCAAACACATATTCAAATTCGGAGTCGCGCATTAAAAGACTGACTGCATGCAGTTTTCCCTGTGTCCCCTTTAAGATGGTGAGCAGATGAAAAAGCATCACTTTTTTGTAGGAATTGAAAGTCTTGCTTTGTTCCCTCTGCAGAATAAAACACATGTAGCTTACGTCGCCCGCACTTTCTACCTGAAAGACCGAACGTTCCGTCTGAGAGATACCATATAAAAACCCGATCGTCTTCACCGAATAACCAAGGCAGCACTTATATATTTGTGTGAGTATATTCCCCGCATCGAGCATATTTCGGTAGGAGTAGAAGTCGCGATAGATCAGGTTACCGTTATCTGACAGTATGCGACTATGGCGCATCGTGTGCTTCCAGTCGATCTTACCCTTGGGAGAACGCTTCATGACACTTTCCGTCTCTGTATAGTAACCGTTATCGATATAATCGCGGATCAGCCACATCATCGAGAAGAGCTGTGTCCGCTCCTCGCCATCCCCGCCGAACAGATATTCCTCCTGCGCACGTTTGATGAGAAGGAGCAACTTTTTTGCCTCTGCCTTTTGTACATTCCGGTCTGCATCATCCGGCAAATAACGGCAGGGAAAGACAAACTTTGCGCTGTCCGTCTCAAGGTTTAACCCTACATAACCGTACTCTCTCTTGTCCTCAGGAACAATAAATTTGACTTTATCTTCCATTATGCTTTATCGCCCTGCTCAGCTTTTTCTGCTGAAGTTTCCTCAATACGCTCAGTCTCTTCCAGACTATTTTCTTCAGTTGCGGCAGAAGCAGATTCCGTCTCCTCCGATGACTTTGCCTGTTCCAGCTTAGTCTTTGCATCATCGTAAAGTTTTTTGAGATTGGTACAGTTGGAAGAGAAGACATTTTCGCCCTTGACAAATCCACCGATCGCCTGATCGAGAGTCTTATAGCTATTCACATTGAACAGACGCGATCTGTCGTAATTAACGACGTCGTTCCAAAGATACATGAGAACCTTTTCGGCAAAGCGCTGCACATCCTTTACATCGTCTTCCTTGACGAAAAATGCACCCAAGAGCTTGTCCTCTGCCGCCGTGCCGTCGTTACAGTTGTCCAAAATATCATCGTTGGCAGCCTTTGCAAAATCGGGCCAATTGAAGGGAAGTTTATCGATTTTCGCTGTATACTGAAACTCATCAAAATTGTTTTTGATCCTGCACATACGCCATCTGCGCTTGAAAGCGGTATCCAGCGTGAACACGTTTTGATCGCAGGTATTCATGGTCGCAAGGAGCGTAAGATTGCTGGGAAGCACTATTGATTTGCGATCGATCCCTTTCAATTTCTTCAACTCATGTAAGATTGCCTTGTTGTAGATCTCATATTCGCTTTGACCGTCAGAATTTCTGTCGAGCAGTTGGAAGAGATCGCCAAAAATAGCGGGAGCATTGCCACGGTTAATTTCCTCGATGATCAGTATGTATTGATGATCTGCGTCGGCGAGGGCGTCGGCGAGGATCTCTACAAACGGTCCCGCCTCAAACTTATATGGCTCTTTGTCTCCCACCGTCGGCATAACTTGGCCGACAAAATCGCTGTAAGAATATTCGGGGTGGAACAGAATGCGTTTATAGTACCTTTCATCCATCTTCTGTTTTTTAATTTCGATTCGTCCTCCCACCACAATTTCCTTCTTTTCGCTGAGCAAATCATCGATGAAATGACTTTTTCCGCAACCGGGAACACCGTAAAAAATTACGTTTTGATGCAGGTATTTCTTTAATTCTTCAGAGAGTGATTGTTTGGGCTTGTCAGAAGGATTCTGAGCCAGCTCTTCCGAAGAGCTTTGCATTTCGCCATCGCTCTCAGTTTCACCTTCTGCTGATTCTTGTTCGTCACTATCCTGGTCTTGCACGCTATCATCTTCTTCGACATCATCTTCCGGAATTGATTTATTATGATCTTGCAAATATTTCCTGATTGTTTTTATATTGCCGTTGTCATTTACTTTCCATTCGATTAATCCATTAGCGTTTCTTCCCATAATAACCGAAGCGGCAGGAGAAAGCGGCGTTTTGCCTACTCGTTTGGTCGGAATTTCATAATCTTGAACAAATATGTAGTTTGAATCAACAATATGCTGACTTATCAAATCTGCGCGTATTTGGTCAGGGTTATTAGGAAGTGCGCCAGTAGGAACCTTTCGCATTTTAGAGTTCTTTTTAATCGTGACAGTTTTTTTAGTAGTATCGTAGACCGCATTTGCGGAATAGTCTAAATCGTCATTTATAATTTCAATATCGACCAACATTTATTATGTCACCTCTTATGTTTTAGCTGTATTAAATTTTGTCCAAACTTTGGGGTTCACTTCAATATAGAGAAGCCCAATTTTGCCTTTTAATTCAGTTCTCGTCGGCATCCGAATCATCGATTAAATTGCGATCCTTCAAATAATCTTTGAGCAAAACGAGTTGACCGTCGTCGTTTACTTTCCACTCAACTAATCCATTTGCAGCCCTACCCGTAATTACCGTAGCGGCAACAGAAAGCGGTGTTTTAGTTTGCCGCTTAGATGACATAATGTAATCTCCTAAAAACACCCCTCTTTGATCAACAATACCGCCCTTTTTCAACTGTTCTCTGATAATATGAGCATTTACCGGAATAGATGGTATTTCATTTTCCCTCAATTTTGATTCTTTCAAAATCGTGACCGTATTGCTTTCAGTATCGTAAATCGCATTTGCATAACAGTCGCGATTTCTTGGTTTAATGGTTATTTTGATTTCCATATCCAATTTCCTCCGTATAACTTTTATATGACAAATTATATCAAAAAATCTTATTTAATGCAATAGCTTTATGTTTTTATCTATTATAGAATTTCTTGCATCGTAAAAGCAGCAGTAAGCCGTGCGTTCACTTGCAAGCTCGCCCGTCCGATTCACTGATCAGTCAAATGCGCGAAGCCTGGGCGTTTCTCCGTCAAAGGACCACAAATTTGCGTCCCAGAATAATTGCAGCTGCGTCTTTCCCCCTTCCGCCGTCATTCGGGTGACCTGATTGCTGTAATTTGTATTGTCAAATTCCAACTCGTCCTTATATTTTGTGAACGTCTGTGTATCCAGGCAGAAACAATTTTCAAAATCCTTGCTCTTTCGCGCAACAATGCTTCCTATGTCCAGATGTTTTTTCATTTTTCTGCCGCTTATGGTGAGGTTGCAGCCTGTGGCACAGCCGGAAATGACACAACTGCTTACATAACCGGCTATTCCGCCCAACCTGACGGAAGAGCTTGTAGTGAACCCAGATTCCCCTTTCGTCTTTGCTTCTGCTTCGCCGACGGAAAAGCTGTTGTTGATTTCCGCTCCCGTTCTTCCGCTGGCAGATTCTCCGATAATGCCGCCGCAGCAGCTTCCATTGCGTCCATAACGCAGAACCGCCTTTGATCATATGATACTGTTTTTTGCCCTCGCTCTCCTCGGGAGAAATGGAAACGCGAAAACCGGGCCCCCAAATAAAGGTGATCACCTGCATGACGGCATACAGAGCCGCGATAACAATGGCTCCATATAAAAAGGCCCTTTTCTGTTTGAAATCGTAGTCTATGATTTCCAGCATCTCCTGTACAGACTTATGAGAAGGGTCAGCTCTTAAATAAGAAATGGTGCAAGATGCCTCATACAGCATGACGAAGAAAGCGATCACCAATAAACCGATGGGGATGAGCGCCACGAGACTGTTCGGGAAATATGTGAAATACTTGATCCAGCCCACCGAATACTGCTCGGTGTTCTGAAAAGCATATCTGGCCAGAATTGTCACCGCAAACATCGCGACCGAAACAAACAGAGCGATCAGCCCGACAGCAACGCTGCGGTTGCGCCTTTTCTTCAAGATCGCCCTGACCTGTTCAATTTTTTTCGCCGTTTCCTCCAGGGCTTTGCGGGAATATTCGACGGGAATTTGGGAAACCTCTCATTCTCATAGGATGCAAAATAATCCTTCCCGTGATAATGCACGCCCACCGTGTACAAGTCCTGAAAGAGGATATAATATTCGTCCAGATTCCAGGTTATAGGACTGATGACGGTAACTTCCTTGCAGCTGACAGACTTGATTTCGGAGATCTTTTCTTCCAGCCGTTTCTTTGCCGCATCGATCTCGTCCGAGTAGATCGCCTTGCGCTTTACTTCCGATTCCAAACGTTCAAAAAAGTCCCTCTCATTTTAAAAGCCGACCTCTTGGAATAGGGCGTCGATCCTGTCCAATACGTCAAAATCTCTGCGGTCCAGTTCCTCGCACGTTATAAAAAAATAGGTACAATTAAAGATAAAATCGCAGAGAACGAGCGACGCCAGAACGATTGCCGAAACGGCGCGCACGCGCGGGGATAGCTTTTGTTCCGCAAACATGAACAGGCGCCAGAGCGTACACATCCCCAATGTGATCAAAGCTCCCCACAGCAGGGAAAAATCCAGACATACGATGTCCAAAAAAGTATGGTCGTAATTTCTGTAACTCCACAGCGGCATCCCCAGCCCCTTGATAAAGATGAGACCGACGATCAGTTCGACCAGGGTGGAGAGCAGCGTGACCGCCGCAAAATACAGGACAAACATCAAGGCGGCACAGGCAGCGATGCGCAGGCGGGAAGGATGTTCCCCTTTCATCTTTGCGTAAAGCTTGCCCATATTCCCCGAAAAGGGCGTACCGAGCGTGAACCAAACGGCAAGCGCCACCGCCCCGTAAAGATAACAAAACGGGAGCGTGAGCATTCCGCGGTCGCTTGGCTGCCAGAGAATGACAAAGCTGAGCGTTTCAAACAGCCAGCCGAAAAACGCCACCGCCGAGGCAAGCAGAAAATATTTGCAGACAAACTGAAAGGTCCGCTTTTCCGACAAAGAAGTTTCCCCCATAAAAATATTATATCCCCTCCCCCTGCCCTTGTCAATCCCAGCAAAGAAAAAACGTCCCGAAAGCTGGTCGTTTTCGGGACGCCGTTTTTGAATACAGTTTTATTCGAGTTCAAACGCGCCCGTGTACAGCTGATAGTACACGCCCTTCTGCGCGATGAGCTGATCGTGCGAGCCGCGCTCGATGATCCTGCCGTGATCGAGGACCATGATCGCATCCGAGTTGCGGATGGTGGAGAGCCTGTGCGCGATGACAAACACCGTTCTGCCCTGCATCAGAGCATCCATGCCCTTCTGCACGAGCGCCTCGGTACGCGTATCGATGGAGGAAGTCGCTTCGTCCAGGATCATGACGGGAGGATCGGCAACCGCCGCCCTCGCGATGGAAATCAGCTGACGCTGTCCCTGCGACAGGTTGGACGCCTCGTGACGGAGCACCGTGTTGTACCCTTCGGGCAGGCGCGTGATAAAGTCGTGCGCGTTGGCAAGCTTTGCCGCGGCGATGCACTCCTCGTCCGTCGCATCCAGTTTCCCGTAACGGATGTTCTCCATAATGGTGCCCGTAAACAGGTTTGTATCCTGCAAAACGATGCCCAGCGAACGGCGCAGGTCTGCCTTTTTGATCTTGTTGATATTGATGCCGTCGTAGCGGATCTTGCCGTCGGCAATGTCATAGAAGCGGTTCAGAAGGTTGGTAATGGTCGTTTTACCCGCGCCCGTCGCACCGACAAAGGCGATCTTCTGACCGGGTTTTGCATAGATGGAGACGTTGTGAAGGACAATTTTTTCGGGTACGTATCCGAAATCCACGTCATACAGCTGGATGTCGCCCTTGAGCTCGGTATAGGTGACGGAGCCGTCCGCCTGGTGGGGATGGCGCCATGCCCATTTGCCCGTACGCTCCGCGCATTCGGTGATGTTGCCGTTTTCGTCGATCTTCGCATTGACGAGCGTGACGTATCCTTCGTCCGTTTCCGGCTGCTCGTCAAGAAGCTCAAAGATACGGCCCGCGCCCGCAAGACCCATGACGACCGAGTTGATCTGCATGGACACCTGCCCGATGTTCAGCGAGAACTGGCGGGACATATTCAGGAAAGAGGCGATGACTGCGCCCGAAAGGACGCCCCAGCCCGTCACGGAAAGGTTTTGCACCTTGAACAGGACCAGAAGCCCCGCAACGATCGCCACCAGCACGAAGGCGAAGTGACCGATGTTCATGACGGCAGGCATCAGAATATTGCCGTATGCGTTTGCCTTGTCGGACGCATCGCAGAGTTCGTCGTTGATCTTGTCGAAATCCTCTTTGGCGCGCTCTTCATGGCAGAACACTTTGATGACCTTTTGTCCGCCCATCATCTCTTCGATGTACCCTTCCGTCTTGCCGATGACCGCCTGCTGACGGATGAAGTACTTTGCACTGCGGCTTCCCACATATTTGGCGACCGCTGCCATGATCGCGACGCCGACAAGCACGACAAACATCAGCCACAGGCTGTACAGAAGCATGATGACAAACAGCACCAGGGCCGCTACGATGGAATAATACACCTGCGGGATACTCATGGAAATGAGCTGACGCAGAGCGTCCGTGTCGTTGGTGTACGTACTCATGATGTCGCCGTGCGTGTGCGTATCAAAATAGCGGATAGGCAGGGACTGCATTCTGTTGAACATATCGGTACGCACGTGTTTCAAAAATCCCTGCGTAACGACGGCCATCGTCTGGTTGTAAAAGACAGACGCACACAGGGCGATCACGTACATCAGTCCCATGCCGCCGATGATATAAAAGAGCGAAGAGCTCACTTCTTCCCAGGGAGTCCCCTTGATGAGCGGCGTGATGACCTGTTCGATGACCAGAGAGAGGAACACGGAAGAGCTGATTCCTGCCGCCGCCGTGATCATGATGCAGATAAATACGGCGATCAGGCGGACCTTATAATAATGGAACAGATAGGAAAGCAATCTTCCCAGCAGCTTGAACGAATGGATCTTCGGGCGACCTTGCATGGCAGGCATTTGCTTACTCATGATCGGCACCTCCTTCCGCAGGGGCATCCGAGCCCTTATTCTGCGAATAATAGACTTCCTGATAGATCTGGTTGGTTTTCAGAAGTTCCTCGTGCGTGCCGACGGCGTTGATCTTGCCGCCGTCCATGACGATGATCTGGTCCGCTTCCTGTACGGAAGAGACACGCTGTGCAATGATGATCTTCGTGACGTTGGGGATCTCTTCGCGGAAAGATTTGCGGATCATGGCGTCCGTGCGGGTATCCACCGCGCTGGTCGAGTCGTCCAGGATGAGCACTTTCGGATCTTTGAGCAGGGCGCGCGCGATGCAGAGGCGCTGTTTCTGTCCGCCCGAGACGTTGGTGCCGCCCTGTTCGATGAAGGTGTCGTACTTGTCGGGGAAGGCTTGGATGAAGTCGTCCGCGCAGGCAAGTTTGCACACGCGCAGCATCTCGTCGTCCGTCGCGTCCTCTTTGCCCCAGCGCAGGTTGTCTTTGATGGTGCCGGAGAACAGGACGTTTTTCTGCAGGACCATTGCGACCTTGTTACGCAGCGTTTCGAGGTCGTAGTCCTTGACGTTGACGCCGCCCACGTAGACCGCGCCTTCCGTCGTATCGTACAGGCGGGGGATCAGATTGACCAAAGTGGATTTGGAAGAACCCGTGCCGCCCAGAATACCGATCGTCTGACCGGAAAAAATATGCAGATTCACCCCTTCCAGCGCGTTGCGCTCGGCGTCCTTGGAATATTTGAAGCTGACGTTTTCAAAACGGATGTCGCCGTCCTTGACTTCCTTGACAGCATTTTCGGGAGAAACGATGTTGCTCTTTTCTTTGAGAACGGCAACGATACGTTCTGCGCTCGTGCGGGCAATGATGATCATGACGAGCACCATGGAAAGCTGCATGACGGAGGACAAGATCTGGGAAGCGTACATAATGAGCACGGTGATCTGATCTTCCCCTACCGCCGTTCCCGATTTCGTAAGCAGGGCCGCAATGAGGAAGATGAGCAGGAAAGACAGCCAGATGCAGAACTGCATGACCGGCGCGTTGATCGCCATGATACGCTCTGCAAGGGTGAAGTCCTTGCGGACGTCCTCGGCAGCATTTTCAAACTTTTTCTTTTCAAAATCCTCGCGGACAAAGGACTTGACCACGCGGATGCCCTTGATATCCTCTCGCACGGAACGGTTCATGTTATCGTACTTGTGGAACACCCTTTCAAACACGGGGTGCGTCTTGAAAATGACGACAACGAGCACCGCCGCAAGGACAGGGACCAGGGCAAGGAACACCCACGAAATGGTGACGTTGACGGAAAACGACATTGCCAGCGAAAAGATGAGCATGAGCGGACAGCGGATCGCCACGCGAATGATCATCATATACGCCATCTGAACGTTTGTAACGTCCGTCGTCTGCCTCGTGACAAGGCTGGACGTGGAAAACTTATCGATGTTTGCGAAGGAGTAATCCTGAATGGCATAGTACATATCTTTGCGCAGATTTTTTGCAAATCCCGCGCTTGCCCGTGCCGCAAATCTGCCCGACAACATACCCGCTACCAGCGATAAGAGCGCCATTGCGATCAGAATGCCGCCATAATAGAGAATGGTGGACATCTTTACGCCTTCCGTGTAAACGGCGTCGCTGGTGGGACTGATCTTTGCGATAAACAGCATGATCACCAGCGGCATCAGGCACTCCAAGATGACTTCGACGGATACGAAAATGGGTGAAAGTATCGAGGGCTTTTTGTATTCGCGGATACTTTTCGCCAGTGTTTTGATCATCTCATATCTCCTTTAAAAATTTTTACCTGACCTTACTTCTATGCGCACGCCCTGCGCGCACATACCCCTACCCTCTTACAGACACTTTTCCAGATTTGCGCTCAATCTGTCAACGTACGAAAAAAATTGCTCCACTTCTTCCTGCGTGAAGCCTTCCGTCATTTTTTCTTCCGTCAGCTCGATCTGCGCGCCCAGCTGTTTGCGGATCTCCATGGCGTAATCCGTCAGAACGATCTTTTTCAGCCGCGCGTCATAGTCGACGGGAATGCGACGGATCAGTCCGCCCCGTTCCATCGCTTTGAGCAGTTCCGTCGCCGTAGAACGGCGGATCTTCAGCTCCGCTTCCACATCTTTCTGGAATACGTCGCGCGTATCGTTGCGGATAAGATAGTTCAGCGCCCACGTCTGGATCCCCGTCAAAGAATTGTTTTCCCGTATGGCGGGAATGTTTGACAGCACCTGATCCAACCGTCTGTTCAGCAGTTTGACCGCATATCCAATGTGTCTTTTGTCCATTTCAGACCTCAGATTGTTAGGGTATCTAACATTATAATGATTTCATAAATTTTGTCAACGAAATGAAAGCCTCTTCGCGTTATGATTTTGTGAAAATTTTGACGTCCCCTTTGTTTCCTTATTTATAAGAAGTTCTCTCGCATCCCCCTGTATTCTCCCGCTTCTTCGTCCCTTGCAGGCGCGCCCTGAACAAGAAATTGTGCCATTTTTCCAGCCTTGCGCGTCTGTCGGATTTTATAACTTTCCCGAAAAAACTTTTTCCGCGGGTTCGGCAAAAGTGGGTGCGCTGACTTTTCTTTTTCCTCTTTTTATTTTCTCACGAAACCATCGGCAAAAAGAATTTTTGAAGGGCGCTTAAAATTTTATCAAAAAATTTTTGAAAATACGCTGTAAATTGTTTTACTTTTTTTAAAAATCATGTATAATAGATTATGCTGTTTTGAGCGACGAGGTGTAGCGCAGTTTGGTAGCGCGCTTGGTTAGGGACCAAGAGGTCGTGGGTTCAAGTCCCGTCACCTCGACCACAAAAAAGACGAAAGGTTTTGCCTTTCGTCTTTTTTGTTTTTGCGGGACGAACCCACGACCTCTTTTTTGACAGGGCTCCCGAAAATCGCAGGAGCAGAGCGTGCGAGATTATAAAAACAGAATGGCGGCGGCTCCCGAAGTTCGGGAGCCGCCGCTCGCTTTAAAATGTTTACAGAACGGAACGCGCCCAGGCCGCAATTTTCTGTTCGCTTTCCGCCGTGCGGGAACCGCGAACGGAAAGCCCCTGCACCACTTCCGCACCCTTGCAGATCTCTTTGAGGTCGCGTTCGCTGAACCCCATGCCGCTCCCTTCGTTGGAGCAGAAAGGCGCGATCTTTTTTCCTGTCAGATCGTACTTTTCCAGAAAAGAGAACACCGCCATGGGCATGGTTCCGCACCAGCAGGGATACCCCACAAAGAGAATGTCGTAACCGTCCAAAGAAGTGGGAAGATCTTTCAGCTGCGGGCGCGCTTTTTCGCGCATTTCCTGTCTTGCCTCCTCACAGCAGGCGCGGTAGTCGCTGGCGTATTCCTTGACCGTCCTGATCTCAAACAGATCCCCGCCGACAGCTTTTTGCACCATCTCCGCGGCGATCTGCGTATTCCCCTTTTTCAGATCCACAATGGAACCGTTCTAATAATTGAACCCCTTTCTCGAATAGTAAACCGTAAGAACGTTTGACATAACCGTTCTCCTTTTCAGTTGTTGAACATACACTTTTCGCTCTTGAACATTTTTGTAAGAGCAAACACGAGCAGGCCAATATACACCGCATTGCTTGCCAGCGTGATGACAAGGCATACGGGAGAGAGCGCCCTTGAAAAGATCTGCGACATCATCTGTACGCAGTTATAGGCAGGAATGAGAAACGCCGCAGGATTTTTGACGGTACCGAAGATCATGGAGGAAAGCCCCAGGAGCATGACGATGATCATGACGGGCATGGCAAATGCGGTGGCCTCCTTGACGCTCTTTGCATATGCCGACAAGATAGAAATAATACAGACGATCAGAAGGACCGCCGAAAGCATGACGGCGAACAGAGCAAGATAATCCCCTGCCGTATAGGCGGCGAACATATCGCCGATGTTACCGCCCATGAGTTTGGGCATGGCGAGGAAAGTTCCTATAAACGAGCTGATCGCAGACAAAGCCGACAGCACGGAAAGCGAGCAGATCTTTCCGATCACAAGTTCGCTGCGGCGGATGGGCGTGACCAGAAGGGTGGCGATGGTCCCCCTCTCCTTTTCGCCCGCGATGGATTCGGGCGCAATGCCGAGGCATCCGCTGAACAGAAACGTGAGCACGAGGAAGGGCAGCAGCATGGCGTAATAGGACGCTTCCGCCTCCGCCTTTGTGGAGAGATCGCCGCCGCCCGAAAGGTTGACGTCGAAGCGGCTGCTGACCATATCTTCCAATGTATCCAGCAATCCCGCGACCGTATTGTACGCCGTTGCGGAACGCATCTGTGCGGAATCGTACCACACTTCCACGTTGGGAGAGCTCTCCTCTCCGAGAGGAACGTACGCGCCGCCGACAAGAATGGCGTCAAAATTTTCGGGGAAAACGATGAGAAGATCTGTCTTGCCCTCTTTGATCTCTCCCTTGATCGCCTCGACCTGCGAGGCCTCCGCCTCTTCCAGCGTGTAGGCGTCCTGTTCTTCAAACAACGCCGCAAAACTTGCGGACGGGTTGACGATCTTCAGCGTATAGGAAGGCTCCTTTTCGTAAAAGACCGAGCCGAGCAGCGTATAGACAAAAAAGATGAGAAGCCCCGGCAAAATCAGCGTTCCCAGCACGAGGCGGGGATCCTTGAAAAAGCGCGCAAATTCCTTGCGCATGATGATAAACGCATTTTTCATTCCCCCGTCACCTCCTTATACAGATCGAAGAAGGCGTCTTCGAGGTTTTTTCCATTGCAGACCTCGGGCAGAGTCCCCTCCCGAACCATTTTCCCGCCGATGATGATGCCCGCGCGGTCGCAAAGCTTTTCGACCAGCGAAAAAATATGCGTGGAGAGAATGATGCTTTTCCCCTGCTGCCTGAGTTCAAGCAAAAAGTCGGTGACGACCTTTGCGGTGAGCACGTCCAGGCCGTTGGTAGGTTCGTCAAAGATGATGACTTCGGGGTCGTGAATGATGGAAATGACCAGGGAAACCTTTTGCTTCATGCCCGTGGAAAGATCGCCCACTTTCACTTCCGCAAACCTGTCTATCCCGAATTTTTCAAACAGTTCCCGTTCACGTTTTTGAAGGACGTCCTCCTCAATTCCGTGCAATTTTCCGAAAAATCGGAAGAGATAGGCGGGCGTGAAAAAGTCCTCCAGTTTGAGCTCGCCCGTCATAAAACCGATGCGGGCACGCACCTGTTCGGGCTGATCGGAAACGGAATAACCCGCCACCGTCGCTTCCCCCTCGTCCGCGCGGATGAGGGTGGCGAGGATGCGCAGCATCGTCGTCTTTCCCGCGCCGTTGGGGCCGAGAAGTCCGTAGATCTCCCCCTTGTAGGCGGTGAAATCCAGCCCGTCCAGAGCCACTTTTTTTCTTGCGCCCGTCTTGTCGAGCATCCGCTGTTTGCGGGAAAGAGTAAACGTCTTTCGCACGCCGCGCGCAGTGATCACTTCCTGCATCGTTTTCCTCCTGTCGTTCCGTCCGTTACTTCTTTTCGGGCGGGAGTCCCTTTTTGATCCCCTTTTCCCGACGGACCTGTTCTACCACCTTTTCGTAGCCCTTGCCCTGCGGAATATCAAACCGCTCCGCCCAATTGTTCAGCTCCGAAAGATTTGCTTTTCTTTCCGCTAAATACGCAGCAAACTCTTTCAGTTTGAACTCTATATCCTCCTGTTTTTTTACGGTGTCGGATAACTCTTGCTCTTTAGTTTCAATCAACTGTGAAAGTACGCTTTGCGACCATTGACTTTCGCCCATAATCACTTTGCAAACTTCATCCCTAAGTTTATGCAATTCTTTTTCCAACTGCGTTTTCTCTTTCGAAAGGCGCTTTAATTGCTCAGACAGAATAACTTCTTTTTCATGGACACTGTCATCGTTGGAATGCAATAACTTTTCAAAGTCAGCTGTGGTCATAAAGTTTTTCGCGTCACGCACGACTAAGTTGTCCAGAATCTCGGCCTTGATAGGCAATTTGTAACATTGACCTACTTTCGGTGTTCGATATGCCCCGCAACGATATGTGTGGAGTTCGTATAGCCAAGTCATACCGTCCTTCCGCTTATTCAGATGTCTATAAGATTGACTGGTAACACTTCATTCACTCTGTCCAATGCAAGTCGGGTTTTCTTGATTTTCCAATTTTCAATTCTCTTTCCTTTTGCATCATCTTAACCAATCCCTAAGCTATTTTAAAAACTTTTTATCCTTATCTATTATATCACAACAAAAGAAAAAGCGCAAGCCATGTTACTTGCGCTTTTCCATATACTATCAAAAATAACAAAGTTGTTCTTTATTCGATTTCCAACTCTTCTGACTTAAATATTGGATCGTCCAAAAATTCGATTACACTCATCTTAAACCCGCGAGCGATCATCATAACAGTATTCAATTCTACGCCTTTATTCTTTGCACTCATAATGCTATTCATTGTTCCGTGCTGAATCCCAGAATTCTGCTCTAACCGATATTGAGTCATCTTCCGCTCAATCAATAATTCATTTACTCGCTTCGCGACCGCCTGACAAACTGTCAAATCATATGCTCCTTATATCTCTTTTTTATAGTTTATCAATATATGATGTTAAAAATACGGATTTATAACGCCGTATTGATTGATTTAAATATGGAAATAAGGGTATAATATAGGAAGTTATAGCGTCGTATCTTTAACAAATTTTTGATTGCAACTTTGAATACAACATTGATTAGAAATCAAAAAATCAAGACTTTTTTAGTACCATGGAGTAGAAAAAAGACGCAACCACTTTGATTACGTCTTTATCGTTCTGTACTCTTAAGTCTATAGATTTAATTTTTTGTTTTTGTACTACCTCGGTACAGTAACGCATCTTCGCTTTGACCGACATAGCGCACAAAAACTTCGGCACGGATACTTGCGTAAGTGTCGGGCAACATCAAAATCTTCCTTTCCTTATTTCCTTGCTGTCCTTCTTTATATCGTTTTTATTCTTCCGTTCGGATCAACGTGTTTATGCCTTTATTTAGATGATACGTTTCGCCGTTTATGCTTACACGGCATTCTTTCGGCGCGGTTACGGAAAGTTCCGTAATGATGCCGTTTTTCAGTTTTGCCGAAATAATCAATCCGCCTCGGGAACGCAGATTTTTAAATCCGATCGTCCGTGTTTTCCATTCCTGAGGAATCGCAGCGAATAATTCGATTTTCCCCGTATGATCCTGCAACAGCATCTCGTGCAACGCGTCGCAAAAGCCGAACAACGCTTCCAGCGTGAACGGCCGATAATGAAATTGCGTATATCCGAAATGCCTGAAATCTCCGTTCAGATGAAATCCGTTGTCGCCCACGAACCCGCGGCAGAATTGTCGCAATCTTTCATACGACGCGTTTCCGTTTTTCGCCATCGCATAAATCTGCGCAGACTGTACAAACGAGAACCCTACCCAATACCCCGTGCCGAGAATTTCGAGATCTTTTATGGTCGATTCGTAAATTCTCTTATTTTCTTCCGTATCGTAATTGATCAGATGCAAAGGATATAAACACATCAGATGCGAAAAATGCCTGTGCGTTTCCGGTAATTTTTGCGTTTTATCCAGCATCACAACACCGTCGGGTGAAACGGCTATATCGTCGAACTTTTCTAAAATTGCCTCATATTCAGAAGAATCGTCGCCGAGTTTTTCCGCATACACTTTTAGCGTTCTGAATAAATAAATCAAAAGCGCAAGATCGAAATTTGAATTTTCCCGTAAATATGCCTTTCTCGTGTCGTCGAATATTTCAGGAGAAGACGAAAGTGGCAGATACAGCTTCCCGTTTTTTTCCGTCAACAGCGACTTTATCGCGCTTCCCGTCTCTTTGAAAAACGGATACGCGCGCTCTTTTAAAAATTTTTCGTCGCCCGTGTATAAATAATATTCGTCGAAATTTTGTGCCGCCCAAATCGTCATCGTCGGCGATAAAGAATACTGCGCCCAGCCGCCCATCGCCTTACCGTCGAGCGTCGAACACGACGGAATCAACAAGCCGTTCACCCCGAAAAATTCTTTCGCGAATTTTTCATACGTCGGCTTTAATTTCCACAGATAATCCACGAAAACCACACCTTCTTCCAATCTGTTTGCTTTCAGATAAGATTGGTAGGATAATTCCGTGTTCGTGTCGTAGTGATAATCCCCTTTCCACGGCGGCAGGCAATCGTTATCTGCCGTCCATACGCCTTGTAAAGGCATCGGATAGCCGCCTTTTCCGGAACAACATTTAAAAAGATACCAACTTTTCTTATACGTGTCGTCCAGCAGGCGGTCCCCCGTGGTTATACGCGACTTCCGCCAATATTTTCCCCATTCCTTTTTGTGCAGCGCAAAAAGACGTTCGACGCCGCATTGCGCCGCGTTCAGCAGCATCTTTTTTCCGTAAGCGATGTAATCTTCATCGTCGTCGGTGGTAACAAGCGTGTAATATATCACGCCGTCGCTTTCGTAAACGATAATGCCGAAAGCATACTTTGTATGCGTATTTTGTTCGTACCAGGTGAATTCCCCGTCGCTTTTCATCACCGCGGGGGGATATTTCAGCGACATGTTCGCCAAATTGTCTTCCAGCCCCGAACCGTTCTGCGGCATGCCCGAAAGATACGCGGGCACATGAAGACGCAGATTGTATTCCGCGTACGTGCGGATCACCCCGACGTTCGCTTCGCCCGAAACAAATACCGAGGTGAGTCTCTTTTCGCCGCAGTATATCTCTGCTGTCGCCGTATTCAGATCGAGTGTACAGGATATATCTTCCGCATTTTTTCCGAAAGCGAGTTCCAATCGCCCCGCAGTGATTTTGGAAGGATAGGGCTTACCCATAAAAATATCTTCAAACAGCCGTTCGCGCTCCGCCCACTCCTCTTCCTTGCCGCTTTTCGATAATCTAACGAGATTCGCATACGTAAAGCCTTTTTCGAGCGTGGTTTCATTCGGGCGCAAATCCCATAAATCCGTCCTGTCCGCGGTGATTTTTACGATGCCGCGGCCGTACACGAGGCTCCCCGTCCGACCGTTGCCGAGGGGCGCGCCCTCATCCCAATTTTCTGTTTTTACGGTTATTTTATCCATTTTCTATCTGCAATTCTTTATTTTTCGGCGGTTGAATCTTTTTGTATTTCATGCATCGCAACAAGTTTCCCTTTCCCGAACGGAAGAGCCGAAGGATATAACGCATTAAATTCCACTTCTTTTATAAACGGCTGCAGATCGCGGACAAGGCAATCGTTTATACATATGTTTCTATATTCGATTTGCTCTACCGTGCAATTCACGTACGGATCGAACAATTCGAGATGTTTTTCCGCGATATACTGCGATTTCGGCCCCACCGTCATAAAATAGGAATTCGGATAAGCCGATTTATCCAATCGGACGTTCACGTTGATAAAACGTATATTTTTTACGTTCGAGCCAACCTCAAACGTTGCGAAGTTTCCGGCAACGAGATCGCCGTTTAAATAATTCGCTTGCTTATCCACGGGAGACGTGGTATCGGCAACGATATTTTCAAACGTAACGTTTTCGATTCTGCCGACGCCTATCTCTTTTTCGGGGGAATTTATATATGCGGGCGTTTGCAGGTACATTTTAAACGTAGTCACGCCCGTAACATTTTTTACCGTAAGATTTTTAATACGGCAATCTTCTTTTTCGCCGTTTTTATACGGATACACTCCCGGTTGAATCCGGAAAGATTTATGTGTGTTCGCCCCGCCTTCGCTTTGCACGCCGTCTATCGTCAAGTTTTCTATCGCGCCGAAATTGATCGAAGAATTATCCCAATCGTAGGCGTTCAGCGCAATCAGATCGTCCTCCGTATGACCTGAAAGATTTTTTACAGTTCCGTTTTTAACGCCGCCGTTTACGTGTAAGCCGTCGGCAAAACAGTTTTCAAAACGGATATTTTCTATTTTGAAATCGCTTACTCTGCCTATCTGACAGGCAAAACCCGCAACGGAACGGAACACGAGATTTTTTAGGGTTAGTCCGCGCACGCCGCTGAATAAAAAACACGTGGAAACGCCGTGATACGAATCGCTTTCATCAAAACATCCCGAAACGCCGTAGCCGAGCCTCTCTTCGTTCTCTTCGCCCCATACGCCACCGCAGATCGAAATATTTTCGTCGCACGGCGCGTCGGCGGGAATCTTGCGTTCCGAACCGTCGATTACGTTCTCGTTTCTTAAAAGCAAAGTTTTCGTGCCTTTTATCAGAATGATTTCAGCATGTTCGTCGGCAACGATCCGCGTATCCGACGGCACCGTCAGCGAACGGTCGATATAATATTTCCCCGCCGATATATAAATTTCCGCATACTCTCTCAAAGCACGGCAAAACGCTTCCGTCCAGATTTTTCCGTCTTTATACGAAACAAAGTCATCGCTTCGTATGCACGATAAACAGATTTTTTTATTTTTTACCCCTCTTCCCATATGGCAGGTTCTCCCGAAACGTAATGCCAATAATTGCCGGGCTTATCCGGCTGTTTATCGGAATAAAAATATACTACGGCAATATCGGAAGCGATCGATTTTGCCGAAAACGTGACGCCGCCCGTTCCCGTGTACGGCTCGTCGGAAAGCTCCACGGTCTCCCACCGATATTCTTCCCCCTCATAAAAAATCTGCCGTAAATTCGCCCAGATTCCCACATATTCGATCCTTTTCAGCGTGGCGGGTAGCACAATTTTCGTAATTTCGCTTGCAAACGCGTAGGGCTCGATCACAGTAACACCTTCCGGAATCACTATCGAATCATACGTATGCCCCTGAGCCAATCGGGAAGGAATTTTCGTCACCTTTGCGGGAATCGTAAACGACTTCAACGCAGAACATCCTGCAAAAGCAGATGCGCCAAGCACGGTTACCGTTTCAGGCAGATCCGCAGTTTCGAGATTATAGCATCCTTTGAACGCATAATCGCCCACGGAAACAAGCGCTGACGGAAACCGCACGGAAACAAGAGATTCGTTATCTTTAAAAGAATCGACTTTAATCGCCGTTACAGGACAGCCCTTATAGTCATCCGGCATATACACGTCCGCTACGTTGCCCGTATAGCCGCTAATCAGATAACTTTCTTCTTTCAGAGATTTTGAGAAACTCAATCCCGATGTATAAGTAATCGTGCTCACCGTTTTATTTTCCGTCACGGGCAAATCGAAATTGAAATTCCATTCTGTAATGCAGTTTTCCCTTTCCGAGGCAGGCGCCTCTACGCTTTTTACGTCGATCTTCTCCCCGGAAGCAACGGTTATCTCCGCTTTCGTTTCGTTGCCCTGCACAAACGTCACTTTCACTTCCTGCGTTTTTTCTCCCGTTCCGGCACAGCCGAAAAAAGAAAAAACAGATATTCCCGCCACGAAACACGCCGCAAAAATCAAAGCGCATCCCGATATCTTTCTCATCTCTGCTCCTCTTTGTAAAAAATTCACTTTTTGCCTGCTAAAAACGAATCACGCTTTCCGCACATTCTTTCACTATTTCGGCGGAAAGCGTATCGTTTAATTTCTGTTTATCGCAGCCGACAGGTCACGATTTATGCCCACAGCGTAGCCACGCCGTTCACATAATGCCAGCATCCCGACTTCTCGGTTTCGCTGTAATAATAGACGTTACCCGAGCAGAGATTGTTCGCATCTGGCGTTTCGTAATCGAGCGAAGGCGCGCCGCTTTCGCCGTCTACGTAAAAGTCGAGTATCTTTTTATTGCTCGTATCCGTAGCTCCGCAGCCGAACTGCCCTACGTTTGAGGATAACGCATTGCTTGTGATAACCACGCTTAACTTAAAACAGTTTCTGAAATTGTTGTTTCTTCCGGCTCCGCCGTAAGGACTTGTATACTCAAGGTTAGTGATACCCGTCATCGAAACGTACTCAAGATTTACGCAACCCCAAAATACATTGCCTTCCAAACTGTCTACCGACGCAGGAAGAATAACCTTCTTTATCGTCGTGTTGTCTTTGAACGCATTAGCCGCAAGGTACTTCACTGCGTGCTCGCCATTCGTGCCGTCGTTATACGTTGAGCGGATATAAAGTTCCGTTTCGGTTTGCGAGGAAACACCCGTCACATAATAACAAGCGTTGGCGGAATCATATGCATAAGTCACGGTCTTGCTCTGAACGTCGCCGCAGTCGCCGCAAACGCCGTCTTTATAGTTATGCTCAGCCGCGCCGTGAATAATTTCGCCGTTTTCGTCGAAATTCCATTGCAAACATTTCGTTGCGTCGCCTTTATAGAATACTTTACCCGAGCAGAGATTGTTCGCATCTGGCGTTTCGTAATCGAGCGAAGGCGCGCCGCTTTCGCCGTCTACGTAAAAGTCGAGTATCTTTTTATTGCTCGTATCCGTAGCTCCGCAGCCGAACTGCCCTACGTTTGAGGATAACGCATTGCTTGTGATAACCACGCTTAACTTAAAACAGTTTCTGAAATTGTTGTTTCTTCCGGCTCCGCCGTAAGGACTTGTATACTCAAGGTTAGTGATACCCGTCATCGAAACGTACTCAAGATTTACGCAACCCCAAAATACATTGCCTTCCAAACTGTCTACCGACGCAGGAAGAATAACCTTCTTTATCGTCGTGTTGTCTTTGAATGCCGCAGCAGCAAGGTACTTAACGGGTTTTTCGCCGTTTTTCCCGTCGTCCCATGTAGAAAACACGGTGACGTTTTCGCCCGAACCATTATATCCCGCCACATAATAAACGCCTTTTGCCGCATTGTAGCCGTAAATAACGCCCATCGCGTCTTTCTCTCCGCAATTCGAGCAAATTCCATCAACGTAATTATGTTCTCGCGCCGATGATTCGATTATTCCATCCTCGTCCTGCTGCCATCTTCTGCATTTATCGAGATCGCCTTTATAGAAAACAATGCCGGTAAGAAGATTGTTTTTTCCGTTCGGCGCGGCTTTGATATCGCTGTCCGCAAAAGATCCGATCGAATAGATATCTACGCAGGGGACGGCTTTGATCACCTTATTATTCTGATCTAGGCGATCTCTTCCCAAAAACTGCTGCGATTCCGCCGCAGCATACAGATTGAATTTTTCGTTGACGATAAGCGTTCCGAGTTTGTAACAATCGAGGAAATTGTTCCCCGTATCGATACCCTGTATGCCCTGATAAATTCCCTTGTCGCTCAGACTGGCGAAAACCATATCCGTGATTCCCGTCATCGAAACGTATTCGAGATTTCCGCAATTTGCAAATACGCTTCCGTCCAATCGAATCACACTCTTCGGCAAAGTGATTTTACGAAGAACGACATTCCCTGCAAATGCGCTGTTTTTTACGAACGTTACGGGACGTTCCCCGTGAATCCCATCGGTATACGTATCGAGAATCACCACTTCTTTTTGGTTCAGCGTCCGGTTATCCGAAACATAATAGGACGATCCGTCGAATTCATATTTCACGCCGTAATCGTTCATCGCGCCGCATTTTTTGCATTTATTTTTCGCGTTATACACATGCTTTCCGCCACTCACGATCGTTTCGCCGTCGGAAGCATAATGCCATTGATAACAATTTTCGCTTTCTTCGCTGTAATAGAATACGTCGCCCGTAAGCAACGTGTTGTTGCCGTAACCCGCGTCGTATCCGATCGGATAACTGTCGTTGCAAAGCCCGACGACGTTATCGCCGTAAACATAAATATCAATTTGATTTTCCGCGTTGTCGGGCGTCTGCGTCCAGCGCATAAACGTCGCACCGTAGTTGTTGAATCCGTTTCCTACAATCACCTGTTTCAGATTGTAGCAATCTCTGAAATTCCAGTGCGCGTATGACGCATCCGCCACATCCCGCAATACAGTGATCCCCTTCATCGAAACGTATTCGAGTTCCGAGCAGTTGTCGAAACACGCGCCCCGCAACGGACTGCTTACCATCACGCCGTTTTTATCGGTTTTATTGAATTTCGCGTCCGCATCTATGAATTCCGTCATACTTTCGGGCAGGATCGCTTTTCTAATCGTTTTATTCGACTGAAACGCACCGTATCCGATGTATTTCACCGCTCTTTCGCCGTTCTTTCCGTCGTTATATTTTGCAAGAATATATAGATCAGTGTCGTCGTAGCCTGCGTCCGCGCCCACAACGAAATAACAATCGTTGTTTTCATCGTAACGATATACAACTTTTTTGGTCTGTTGCAAGCCGCATACCGTACAAGCCCCGTCCACCATCACGTGATCGGCAAGATGCACTTCGTCGGTATATTCTTTCCCGCACGCCGCACACTTATATTCCGTTATTCCCGCTTTCGTACAGGTATATTCTTCAAGAACCGTTTCTTTACAATCGTGCGAAAAATCGATTGAGACGGGTAAACTGTCGATGTAATCGAAATCGTTTTCGCCCGCCAACGCTCTTACGGCAAACACAGCCTTATCTTTATATTTCAATACGTCGGTAACGCTATGAACATCGAATGACGTTTCCGTTGTTTCGATCCATTCGCCGCCGTTTATGCAATATTCGTATCCGCTTGCGTTTTCAATCGGCTCCCATTGCACGATTCCGCAATCCGCAACACTTGCCAAGGGGCTTTCCAGAACTTCGGCCGCCACGTTCACCGATTTGACGATACACACCGCTTTCAAAGAGCCGTACGTTACGCTCACCTTGTAGTTGCCCGTGTCTTTCAACGATATTTTCACCGTATTGAATCCGCTCGGCTTTACGACGAATTTTTCTTCCAGATCGTAATCGAATTTTACTATTTCGTCAGTCGTTTTCCCGTTTTTCACCACTTCCGCCGTCAACGTTATGTCGCTGCCCATTGCCACGGTAAGTCGATCCGCGCTGAGGCGGATGTAATTTTCGGCAGTGATCACGTTTACCTTACAGGTGACGGAAGATGCGTCCGACGATACGTCAATGAAATCCGTTCCGTCGGATATTCCCGTAAGCAGCCCGTTTTGCGATACCTTTGCCACTTCTTCGTCTGAAGATACGTACGAGAAAGATTCCGCGCCGGAAGGAACGAATTGATATGTTCCGCCCACATAAACGGTGATTTCCCTGTCCGCCACATAAACGCTTGCGCTTTCCGTCGTTGTCGCCACGTTGCTGTGGGAACACGCCGCCACAGCAACGGCGCATACGAGAAATAACACAAATGCAAAAAACTTTTTCATCCCTGTTTTCCCCTTTATTCCGCGATCTGATCGATCACTTTGATATTGATTGTTGCCAAAGCATTCCCGTATTCCGCCGTAAGCACGTATTCCCCGATTTCCGAAAACGTAACTCTAGCCGTCCCGTCGCTTACCACTGTTTTACAGCCTGCGGGCGCAATCGTAAACGTTGCCGCGAGAGACGTTTCTTCTCCGTTCTTGTAAACCGTCGCCCTAAAATCGAGCGTAACGGGCGCATCGCCGATCAGTACGACGATCTCGCTTTCCTGATCGAACAAAACGACATAGTCGCTTTGAATCACTGTGACTTTACACATTTTTTCTGCGTCGGCAACCCCTTCGGCTTTTGCCGAGATGTATGCTACTCCCGCGGAAACGGCGGTTATTGTACCGTCTTCCGATACGCGCGCCACCTGCTCGTCTGAGCTCAAAAAGTAAATCTTTTTATCGCCGTAACGACATTCGAGTTTTTCGCTCTGCCCCACTTCGAGCGATAAAGACGTTTTACTGATCGAAAAACTGTAACTCACCGTCTGATTCGAGTTATCCCCCGAATTGTTTTTAGCGCAGGCCGAAAAAAGACACGTACATACCGCTACGATTACCGCCGCGACAAAAGCGATGATTTTTTTCGTTTTAACCATTGTTTGTTTTCTCCGTGCTGTTGTAAGCGTTATATTTCTCTCTGCCGTACATCACCAGTTCTTCTAGGCGATCGTATTCTTCCTGATTCAGATATGAGGAATATTTCATATATTCGTTATCTTTCAACAGGAAATATTCGCGGAAGATTCTTTCCTTATATATCTCTTTATTTTCGGAATACCCGAGATCTATCGTATAAAACGCCTTTTCAAGATAACTTTCCAGTTCGAGCAGCAACGAACGCGTCCAGTTATCATTGCTCATAATCGCGCTGTAATAAATATCCTGCTCTTCCGTTTCGGCAAGCGTATAAATTCTTTCAAAATTCTCCATTACCGCGGAAAAATATTGTTTTACACTCTCTGCTCCTTCGCCGTAGTAATGTTCGATAAATTCGTCGATTAGATCTTGCGTATCGTAAGCCGCATTCCAGGCAAGACGGCTACGCACGTACGCCCGCATCGAGGACATCGGCGAAACACCGTTCTGCGCGTATGCCTGCTCGAAATAATACTTCAGTCCGCATTTTTCGTAAAATCTAATCGAATCGCCGATATGCGACCAGTTGTTGAAATGATATTTATACGCCTGAAAGTTTGTGCCGTACGAATACATCATCAGATTATCGGTAATGGCTGCCCAGCCTTTCATTTCCTCGGCAATAATCGCGTTTTTATCGCACGTTTCTCCGTCGTCGGTAATCGGGTGCGTATAGCATGCCTCGATCGGCGTGTACATAACGCCCACTTTCACCTGACCGTCGCTCTTGGGAATAACGCTTTCGTCCACGGCCACATATTTCCCGTTTTCAAGCGTTACGGGCGGTTCGCGGTACGAATAATAAGCGAACGCCACAAGAACGATATTCTTTTTAATATTGTTCTCCGCCATATACGCTTCCACTTTTTCGGCCACCGCGTTCATAAAACGCATCTGCACGCCAGAAGCGCCGCCGTATTTCAATTCCGCCGCTTTGCATTCGTCGCAATCGCATGAGCCGACCCCGTCGGTAACACCGAGCATAAGATAAGGTCCGTTCGCCACGTTTATATACTTGCTCGTAAGCGTTTCCGCCGCAAGTTCCACCGCTTCCGGCTTGGAATAACAAACCTGTTTGTTGTTCCACAGGCGGATACTCTTCACGTTTTCCTGCCAAACGGAACCGACGTGATACGTTCCGTTTTCGTAAGCCGCGTTCCAGCCTTTTTCGTAATTTTCAAAGCCCGTCACGTCGGAAAACGGCTTCCCGTCGCCATCAGTTTTGAGAAGCGGATTCCCGTCGCCGTCGGTTTCGTACACGTAATTTCCGTTTTCTATTACGGGTACGTCTTCCCCTTTATCGTTCTTTTCCGTTTTACGGACGTATTGCGGTACAATATTGCCTTTTCTGTCCAGTTCGTAACGATATAACCCGAGCACTTCGCTGTCGATGTCGTCTTTATCGCTTTTAATGGAAGAAAACAGAGTTTCGCACGCTTTATCGAACCCCCTCATAAAATCGACGTAACCCGTTTCGTCTGCGTTTTCTCCAGGCACGAGAGCTCCGTTTTCCGTCTGTTCGTATCCGTAAGTTTCGCAAAGCAAATCTTTAATTTGCCCTAACTTCGCCTCTTTTTCGGCTTTTTCAGCCGCTTCGATACGCGGTTGATCGAGCGTTTGCGTTACAATATACGGCATAGTATGACACCAAAGCCCGTTATACAGGTTTCCGTTCATATCGTAGCCACCGTTTTTCGAGGCATATACGTACATTCTGAACGCCTCTTTCACCTTTCCCTCCCCGGAAAGTTCGGCGTCTTCGGCAGTAGTCAATCCTAACGAAGGAACGTATTTATAATCAAAATTTTTCAATTTGCACGAATGGTAATAATCCACTTCTACGCAATCGTAAGCATATGCATTATATCCCACCTGATAGTGCAGAAATCTGTACACGGAAAACAGCGTGCCCGTCTCCGTTGCGCCCGCCATGTATACGCAGTTGCCTTTCGTATTCACCGTAACACCATTCTGACCCAGTTCGTCATAATTGATTTCGATATCCGTTTCCGCCGCGAGCAATTTGTTTTCTCCCACGGAAAGATATCTCGCATTGTTATCGTGAGACACCTCTTCGTCAGTAACGATGGGCAATTTTACCGCCGTGGATTTTTCTATAAAATACTGCAGTTCTTCGGCGGCGTATTTTTCGGTCTTGGTAGCGTCCTCGCCGATCGCGATTTTATATTTCGAGTTTCCGTTTTCCACAAGGTATTCGTCCGTGTCGTCGAAAGATACGGGTTCTCCGCCGATTTCCGTTTTTTCCTCAGGAGTTTTCTCCACGGGTTCGTTCTTTATACAGCCCGCCAAAAAAACAACGGTGACGGCACACAGGATAAAAGCAATCAATTTTTTCATCGTTTTCATCTCCTTATCTGCAAGTTACCGTAAATTCCACAACGGTGTAATTCTGATGCGCGTCATATGCCACATATCGTATCCTGTATTCTCCCGCTTCAGTGAATTTATACGTTCCGCCGATCAGCGTTTTACGATTGTTGCCTTTAATCACGTACACGTAACTCGTTATCTTATCCGCGGCGGTCTCGTTATCGCTGATCTCCGCGGCGGGCAATGTTATCTCTTCGCCCACTTTTACCGAAGATTTTATTCCCGATACTTTTATCACGGGCGATTCAAAATCGGTGACGTAGATCGTGGATTGCTTTAGTTTCCGATTTCCGTTTTCGTCTACGGCAATATATTCCACCATATATTCGCCGCTCTTATCCACCGTAAGCGTGTATCCGCCCTTGCCGTCGTAAATCGTAGTTCCTTCCTGATCGTACACCCGCAAAGTAACGGAAACGGTTTTATCGAGAAGATCGAACGCCTGCAATTCGGGAAGATTCACCGTATGGCCGATATACGATACGTAGATCGATTTGAAATCGGCGTTCGGCAAAAATACGGGAGATGCGTAATCGTTCAAGTCTGTGGTAATCACGTTCGACGCTACTTTCTTCAAACCGATGTTTATATCCTTTTTTACGCCTTTCACTTCAAAAGAAATATAGGCTTTTCCGCTTTTGAAGCCCGTAAAACTTCTTCCGTCGGCATAACATCCGATTTTTGCAATCGTTTCGCCGTTATCGGCGTTTACGATCGTTTTGCTTTCGTTATCGTAAGAAAGCCAGAGATGTTCGTAAGAAGAAAGTCTCTTTATTTTCACTTTAACGCAATCCTGCGCGTTTATTGAATCGGTGAGTACGAAATATAATTCCGAATACGCCGTACCACCCGTCTGCGCCGCGCTTAAATCGAAATTCAGATAACTTACAGGTAATTCGCGCGAAAAGGCAAACGTCGCCTTTTCTGTTCCGCCGTTAATCCGCACCTGATATTCTTTATTCTCCCCCGTTGCAGGTTCGCAGTTTTCAAAATCGAAATAATTATCGAAAAGCCGCGCGCCACTTTCCTGTTTTCTATCTTTTACGGTCAAGCCGAATGAATACTCCGTTTTCTTATCGGCATCCGTCGGATTCTGACAGACATATCTGATCGTATGCGATCCCACAGAAAGATTTTCCACCCGCATCTGCGTCGTAATTTCCGCGTCGTCGAAATACACCCGTACAGGCAGATAATATTTCGCGCCGTTCTCATATAAAATTCCTTCCACCAAAGGCAAAACCAGCGTTTCTCCTCCGATTGCCGAAGCGGGCAGCGACGGCTTCGTAAGCACGGGATTTTCGGGATCGGCTATTTCAATATTTCTGATTTCCGTTTTTGTGTCGCCGACAAAATCCGTAACGCCGTACGTCAGCGTATATTCACCGCATTTTTCCGGAATAAAATACACTCCGTTTTCGTTCAACGCGATCGTTTCTCCGCAGAAAGTCAACGATTTTTTTCTGTCAAGTCGCCCACTCCGCCCGAATAAGATCCGAATACGGCAAATACCGTGCTCCCCGTTTCGCCCGAAACCGGCACGTTCTCACCCGTCGCGTCATAACGCAGGCTGTCCGTGTACTCCGTCACGTTTATCGAGATCGTTTTCGCAGCGCTCATAGCCCCGCTCACCGCCACATATTCGACAGAATAACTGCCGATTTCGTCGGTATCAAATCTGCCGTTTTTTTGCGGAATAATTTTATTTTCGGGATTTCTCACCGTAATCCGCACGTTGCTTACGTCGTTGCCGTTGTTATCGGATGCAACGCAGGAAAAAACGGGATACGACATCCCGACCTTCCCTTCCGGCAGATCTTTCCCGTCATAATTTCCGTAATCGATTTCTATCGTTATCGACGAAACCGTCTGTTCCACAGCAGATGCCTTTAAGGCGATCGACACTACACACAACGCAAAAGCGAAACAGAACAATCCGCCTATGCAAATTTTTTTTATCAACCGTTTTCCATTCGTCATTTTATGTTCCCCTCGTTTCAACCCTTTATTCCGCCCATCGTCACGTTGCTCATGATTTTATCTTTGAACGCGACGAAAACTACAAGAATCGGCAAACATGCCATAAGACATGAAGCCAGTTGCACCGGAGTGCTCGCCTTATTGTCCGTCTGGAATAAAAACAACCCGTAAGACATCGTGGGACTTTCCGGTAAAAACACCATCGGCGTATAATAATCGTTCCAGTATTCGATAAACAGCAAAATGAATACAGCAAATACCGTGCTTTTAATCAGCGGAAGCATTATTTCGATAAAAACTCTAAAATGTCCCGCGCCGTCGATCTGCGCCGCTTCGGCATACGTCCACGAAAGACCTTTGAAGGTAGCGTAAAATACAAGGAAATATAGCCCCGGATATTTACATTTCATAATGCAGACGCCGATAAGATTATTTCTGAAATTAAAGGCTTCCGCCATCTGCACTTCGGAGGCGAGCGAACCTATGATCGGAAGAAGCATCACAACCACGGCAACGCCGTACAATACGGATTTACCTCTGAAATCGTATTTCGCAATGGCGTAAGCGGTGATGATCTGCGTAGCCATGCAAAACAGCGACATTAAAACGGCGTAAAACAACGAATTGAAGAACATCTGCATCAGATAAACTTCATTGCCGCCCAGCGTAAACACCTTAAAATCGCTCAGCACCTTCGCGTAATTATCGAAATGCCAGCCGAATTCTTTCGACGGCAAGCCGAACGGATTATTCCATTCGTAATCGGTAGCGTCTTTCAGCGAATTCACAAATCCGAAAAGCAACACATATATCATCGACAGACAATATATCGTCACTATCACATACAAAACGACCTGAAACGCATCCATTTTGCGGGACATCTTCGTTTTTTTCTCTGCCTTTTCCATAAATCAGTCCTCGCTCGGTCCGTATTTTTCAAGCAAATGCTTGGTGAGTAAGGTGACGGGCGCAACGATTGCCGTAAATAATATACCCGCCGCCGAAACAAAAGGATAATCCCCGGCATAAGGAATGGTGTTTTTTCCGCCGGCTACTTTCACAAAGAAATAGAAGCCGAGAGTAGAGAACGATTGCTGCGCGCCGCCTTCCCCGCCGTAGAACGAATAGAAATGCCCGTAATTCGTAAAAAACGCGGCAATCGCTACAATAATATAAGTGACGATCGTAGGGAAAATCGAAGGCAGCACCACATGCCAAAGTTCCTGTAACGATGACATGTTTTCAAGTTGACCGTATTCCATCACGTCTTTCGAGATGCTGCACATAGCGGAAAGATAGATAATCAATCCACCCGCGAAATTCATCCAGAGCCCGAAAATCAGTACGGAATAAAAACTGGACGAACTGTACCTGTCGAGTAGCAGCAAATCGGGATTATTGAATATAACGGGCAGCCCTTTTTGCATGAACGCACGGGCGCACATAACGAAAACAAGACTGGAGATAATATTTGGTAAAAACAAAATCACCTTATATACGTTAGCAAGTGGCACTTTTTTAAACACCACGTACGCCACCATGATCTGCAACGGCATGCCGATAAACAAACCGCATAAAAACTGGATCGCGGAATTTTTAATCAGAAGCGACATCTCGCCACTGACGAAAAACGCGCGCAATACGTCGACAAACGTCTGCTGTGAAAAGAAGTATTTGCCGCTGTCGGCATCGTACCCCTGAAACGCAAGTTTCAATGTGTTGGCGGCAACGCCTACATAAAATATCAGAAACTGCGCAACAGGGAACAGCAGGAAGAAAAACAAAAATAAATTTTGCCCCATTTTTTTATTGTATATTTTCTTCTTTTTTTCGTTTTTCCTTTTCCCGAATAACTTCACTTTAACGTCGTATATCAGCCATTTCAAGCCTTTTAAAGACGAGGGTTTTTCTCTCATAATTTTTGTCACACAATGCTTCGGAATGTTCTTTCCGAAAAAACTTTACTTTACCGCGCCAGCTCTCGTCAAAATATCGGTAATCGTGGATTTCATATCCGCGAACGCGTCATCGACGGTTTTTTCCGGTTGTTTATAGAAATATGTAAACGGATCGAAAGCGGTGGCATTACCTACTTTCGCCACGAATCCGAAGCCGTTATTGCTTTCGTTGAATCCGATCTCGCCCGTATATAAACGTCTCTTCGTTGCAATGGGAAGATTCGGTGCAATTTTTGCACCTTCCTCGATAAACGTAAGAATGCTTTGCGTATACGGCGTGCAGGTGGCTTTTTCTTCTGCAGTAATCGTATAGTTATACGGTCTAATACATCCTGTATTCGCGGTAAATTTCACAAGTTGCGATCTTTGCTGCACGAATTTGATGAATAATTTCGCCACTTTCGTCTGCACTTCGGCATTCTTATTTGAATTTTTCGCGCTGATACAAATATAACTGTCCGCATAAGTGGCGGGAAGCACACGTTCGGTATTCGTTTGATCCTCGATGCCGTCCACGCCTGTGAAGTTAGGAATCGGAAGGTATCTGAAATTCCGTTTACCGTAGCCGTTCACGTTCTGCGGCGTTTCGTCGTCGAAGACGTCGCGCGCTTCTTGTTCCCAATAACTGTTTTCTGCAAACATCGCGATTCTCGTACCGAAACGTTTGCTTTGTATGTATTCGCGTTGTGCGCCCGTATGGTTGTTTCCGCCGCCCGGCCGTGCTTTCGACGAATAATTCCCCGTATTTTTCGTGATATCGTAAAACGCTTTAATCGCCGCTTTTCTCCCTTCTTGATCGAGAAGCGTCGTAAAATTATTTTCGTTGATATCGCCGAGATTGCTGTCCGTTCCTTTGAACGAATAATTGAGCATGTAATTGTCATATCCCTCGTAGTTCGCCCAAATCACGTTGAATACACGCGAAATCTGATAGGTGCTGGGCGATTCCGCCCAGGTGAAAGGAATATTGTTAATTCTCAATCTTTCAAGAAGCGTAAGGAAATCGTTCCAGGTATCGGGCAGACCGTCGTCGGAAGTTCCCGTTTTTCCGTCCGGCCCCGCAGAGCAATCGCCCGCTTTCACCGCCGCCGCATTCGCGCCGATCGTACCGTCTTCTTTGAAATACAAAGCCTCTTCGTCGAATAAATCGGCATCGTAAATAATTCCCGGAATCGAAAGCATAAACGGCACGGCATAATACTTGTCCTCTTTCTTGAATACGTCGGCATACCCTTCGAGCATCGTATCTTCAATAGACTGTGCAGCCTCTTTTTTCGTTTCCGACGCAAGATTTCCGTCTTCATCGAGATATTTTTCCGTCATCACGTCGGTGACATCGGCAAAATATCCTTTTTCGGTAAACGCTTCGTAATCGCCCTGATCAAGAAAATACAACACTGGATCGAGATTTTTCATCGAGTTCAGAAGGTTCTGCGGATTGAATTCCGTATTTTTCTTCAGCGGACGCACTACCACGCCCATTTTTCCTTCTTCAAAACTTTCGTTGGCGTAATACGCCTCAAAATCTTTTTTCATCTCGTCGAAATACGTCGTTCCGAGCCCGGCGTCGAAAACGCCTACGTCGAGATACGTTTTCGTAGGATCTTCGACTTTGCCGTGATTGCCGCTGCACGCAGCCGCGCCGAACAACATCGCCGCAGCCAGAAGCATAGCACCTATCGTTTTTGCTTTTTTCATCATTTTTATTTCACTCCTCCTGAATGTATTTAATATTAGCATCATCACCCTGTCCTTTCAAGCAGTAGTTTATCGTACTTCGATATTTTTTTATTATCATTTTTAGGTAACCCGCCGGAGGTTTTATTCCGCATGTTTTTAATTTTATCCGCAATAATCGCCCCGAAAGTTGACAAGTGCGCTGATTCCTGCTAGAATACAAATATGAAAGATTCGATTGTGAAAAAAACAATTTCAAAATTATCGCCTGGCGAAATCACCACTTTCTTTGTGGGACGACAACAGCGTTCTTCATAAACACAGCGCCTGGGAATTCACTTCCAGCGCCGACGGCACGGGAACGAATATCGTCAATGGCGTGCCTTATCCTCTAATGCCAGGAGATTTCGTTCTTCTCGGGCCTCAACATATCCATCAATATGTTTCGGATATGGCTGTGATACAGCGCAGAGACATCTGTATCGCCACGGAAAAAATGCAACAACTGTGCGCCGTTCTATCCGAAGGATTGTATGATAAACTCAGCAGATCGGAAAAACCGATCGTCATCAATTTAAGCATAGAAAATTTCAACGGCATACACAAAAGATTAAACAAACTTAACGGACTAAATCAGGAAGACGCCACGGTAAGCGCCATACTTACTTCTATCGTGATTTATCTTCTTGGCATTTATCTCGAACACAAATCCGAGAAAAATCTTCCCCCGAGCATCTCGTCTTTTTTGCAGCAGATTTCAAGCCCCGACGTATTTTCCATGAGAATCAACGACATTATCGCGCTCAGTTCTTATTCTCATTCTCACTTTATCAAAATTTTCAAAAAATACGTGGGAAAAACCATCATCGAATACGTCACCGATTTGAGAACCGCCTATGCGGCGACTCTTCTTTCCGCCACGGAGCTCAGTGTGATAACGATCGCCTCGAAAGTAGGCTACGACAATCAATCGTTTTTCGCTCGGAAATTCAAGAATAAATACAACGTTTCGCCCATCGAATACCGAAATTCTGTTCATCATCACGAGTAAACAGAACATTTGCTTATTGGGCGCGGAATACGGCGATCGTATCGTTTCCCGTTCTGATCATTGAAATTATTTTTTTACTCGTATAATCTATTTCGTATTCAATGCCGTCGTCCGCCTTTACTTCAAGGCAGACGGAGTCGTTTTCATATTTCCAATATACGGAAATCTTGCCGCTTTTTAATTGCGTTTCGCCTTTTGCAAAAGAAAGAAGCTCGCAAAAAGACGGATTGATAATCACCTTTTCCGTTTCGGGAAATAATTTTATTCCTAAAACGTACGAATACAGCCATTCCACACATGAACCGAGGCTGTAATGATTGAACGAATTCATTTCTGGATCTTCAAATCCGTTCTCCCGCGTATAGCCGTTCCAACGTTCCCATACGGTGGTCGCCCCATTTTTCAGCATATATCCCCAGGAGGGATATTCCGTACGCATTATAAGAGAATAAGCAAGTTTTGTCTCCCCTATATCGCAAAGAGCGGGCAAAAGAAACCTGCTGCCGATAAACCCTGTGGTCAGCCCTCCACCGTTTTCACGGATTTTTTCGGGTAGCCGCGCAGCCGTTTCTTCCTTGCTTAAATACCCTGCAATGTAAGCGAATGCGTACATTGTCTGAGTATCGCTTCGGATTCTGCCGTCATGATAGAAATTTTCGCGGAATGCCGTCTTACATTTTTCGAAAAGTTCGCGATACGCAATACTTTTATCATGCAATCCGAGAATTTCGCACATCTTCGCCGTCAACGCCACGGAATAGCCGAAAAAACATTGATTTATCCCATCCGGATCCGAATCGCCGTTCACCGACAGCCAATCCCCGAAATTATTTGTAATTTTCGTTAAATAATTCTCGCTTTTCGCAAGATAATAAGCAATCCATTTTTCCGCTACGGGGAAATTATCCACGATCACAGATTTATCACGATAATGCAAATAATGAAAATACGGTATCACCGTAATGCAATCCCCCCACCCAGGCACACCCGCGGTGTTATCCGCAAGAGGCATATAAAACGGTACTATCGACGGAATTTTTCCGTCCGGAAGAGCATCTTCGCGTACAAGTTTCAGATAATTTTTAAAAAATAGATTGCAATCCGCATTGAACATAGCGGAATTGCAGAATACTTCCGCGTTCCCCGTCCATCCAAGCCGCTCATCGCGCTGCGGACAATCCGTCGGAATGGAAATAAAATTGCTTTTTTGCCCGCGCAGCGCCATACGCCATACGCCGTTTATCACCTCGTCGGAACACTCGAATTTTCCGTAATAATTTATATTCTGAGAAAACACTGCGCCCTCGATAGATAAAATTTCCGTTTCCCGGCTCTTCCGCAATTCGGCATATTTGAATCCATGATACGTGAATTCTGGCTCGAATACATCTTCTTCGCCCGAAAGAATAAATTCATCGGTGCATTTCGCTCGCCGTAAATTGGCGGTGTAAACATTGCCGTTTTCATCGAGAGTTTCGCCGTATTTCACAACAATCCGGCTTCCCTTTCTGCCTTTTGCGATCACCTTGACACCGCCCGCGAAATTATAGCCGAAATCGTAGCGCAGCGTCGTTTCGTCACCATAAACGAGCTGCGGCTTTATCCGTTCCGTCACACATACTGGTTCGCGCTCATAATTCTGTAACGGCACACTGAACTCCGCTTTCACTGCGTTCCCCGATTGTTTCATGGCTTTCCGACGACCGGCATCGATGATTTCTCCGTCGAAAAAATCCGCGGATACCACATCGGATACAACGGTTTTCCAACTCTCGTCCGATTCGATTTTCTCCGTATCGCCGTTTTCGTAAACAAGAAAAATCGACGCCAAAAGTCTTTTTTCATTTCCGAACACATTTGTTTTATTTCCGTACCCGAGTTTACCTGAATACCACCCGTTTGCTACGGTCACCGCGATTTCATTCTCGCTTCCGTCCGTTAGGTATTCCGTAATGTCGTAAGTGCATACATCTATGTGTTTACGGTAATTACTCCATCCTGGCATAAACCGATCCGAAAGAGTTTTTCCGTTTACTTTAACGCCGAAAATTCCCGTTGCCGTAATTTTCAACTCACAACGGATTAAACGTTTTTTCACCGTAAAAGTTTTTACGAATACGGGTAATCCTTCGTTTCTGAATTCATCTTTGCACTTTATCCACATATCGTCCTTTCTGTAATTTTTCGCGCCGCACGTTTAAGATTCATTGTTTTTATTATACAATACTTGTTTACACCAAATAAAGCACTTTTTTATTTTTTTATGGCATTTTTTGCTTGCTTTCAAAATTCGGAACAATGTTTATTCAGCGTAAAAGGCCAACTATTGAAAATCAAACAAAATAATTGTTAATTCAAATTTTTTGGGAGGATAACACGAAAGTAAGACGTAAAAAAAGCCGTTCGTATGCGGACGGCTGAAAAGGACACTGAAATGAAAATATTAAATTTGCGGCGAATAAAATTGCTTGGATTTCATCATAGCCCAAACAATGATACAGAGCTTTTTAGCAACGGCCGTTGTTGCGAGACGATAGAATTTCTCTCTCACGCGAAGACGGGAATAATAATCGTAGAGAGCAGTATCGCATTGCAGCGGCATAAAGTCCGCCGTTCAGAGTGCTCTGCGAAGATATAGAGATCCGCGTTTAGAAATTTTATTCTGTTCTCCGGATTGTTTTACAGAAGCGTCTTGCCTCACATATAGTTTAGCACAAAGGAGCTCTTTTGTATAGCACACGAATGCCTGAAGCTAAAGCTTTCCACCACTGGCATAGCCGGTGGGTTTCTTTTAATGACAAAAAAAGGGCGGAATGATTTCCGCCCTTTTCCGATCATGAAATGCGTTCCGCCTTTCTCACTTTGTACCAAAGCACCGCAAAGAGAACAAAGCAGACGA
>ERZ1643251.967-NODE-967-length-35572-cov-16.980235_pt1 | contig 35572 bp, 28 predicted proteins | sample MGYA00579261_ERZ1643251 | MGnify/ENA primary metagenome ERZ1643251 (study PRJEB29033, sample SAMEA4952267) | chicken gut metagenome | biome: Broiler Chicken; feature: Gastrointestinal Tract; material: Caecum | place: Ireland | collected 2018 | study: Broiler... | reverse complement strand
TAAACAAAGCAAAAAGAGAAGGACATAGAGTAATTGCAGTTGGTACAACATCTTGTAGAGTATTAGAATCAATTGCAGATGAAAATGGCATGGTAGAATCAACAGAAAGAGACACAAGCATTTTTATTTACCCAGGTTATAAATTTAAATGTATTGACGCACTAATAACAAACTTCCACTTGCCAGAGTCTACACTAATTATGTTAGTATCTGCATTAGCAGGCAAAGACTTTATAATGAAAGCATACAATGAAGCAGTAGAAAAGAAGTATCGTTTCTTTAGCTTCGGTGATGCCATGTTCATAAAATAGAAATTGGAAATTGGGGACAGGTCATTTTTTCCAAAATCGGGAAATTAGGGACAGGTCACCATTTTTATTTTGAAAAATTAGTATAAAATTATAAAAATATATAATTGAAAAGCAATAGATGTAGCAATTTTTCCGTTCAACTGCGGACGCGTAGCTACTTAAAATTTGTATGCACAAATTTTAAGACCTTGTTTCACTACAAAATACTACATCTATTGCTTTTTATGTGATTAATTAAAAATAAATATTAATAAATTTAGAACATGGCATAAGAAAAAATATTTTTACAGATCAAATAAATAGTTGTAACAAAAATGTAATATAGCTATTTGAGATAAAATATTAAAAAATAAAAATGATATAGTAGAATGAATAATGTATATAACGATACTAAATAAGTACAAATAATGTCAAATAAGTACAAAAAAGTAGTATTGTAAAATAAACAAAAAGATAAAGGAGCAACGCAAAAATGGCAAAAGCTAGAACCGCTGAGGCTGTAAGAGAGAGAGAGAGAGAGAGAGAGAGAGAGAGAGCTATACTTTACTAACATAGAGTGTAGTTTAGTTAAACGTGGCAGCATAAGTAACTTAATAAAAATACAAGGAGGTAGAAATACCTTTATTGGTGATATAAAAGAGACAGACTATACATAGGGATAGCCTGTCATTTTTGCGTGCAAAAGAAAAGGAGAGGAGAAGAGTAAAATAAGATGGAAAAGAGAAGAGAAAGCTTACAAAGTAATAATTTGTTAAAACGAGAAACATTACAAGAAACAATGCATGCAAGCAACAAACTAAACACATACTTGAGCCAAAAACAAACAACTAATCAAACTGGTATTACATTAATTGCGTTAGTAGTTACAATTGTAGTTTTATTAATACTAGCAGGAATAACGATTAGCTTAGTATTTGGACAAAATGGAGTGATAAAGAAGGCACAAGATAGTAAAGAGCAGACAGCAATAGGAGAAATGAGAGAGAAGCTAGAGATGGCAAAAGTGCCAGTATATGCAGATGGAAATGGCTCATATAAAGTAAAAGATTATTGGGATAGAATAGAAAGTGAAGGATTAATAGCAGATAAGGACGCAGACAAGATAGACAATGGGGACGGAACATATGAAATAACAACAACACCAGGATATGTATTTGAGATAACAGTAGAGCCAGATGAAGAAATAGCAGATAACATAATAATAGGAGAATGCATAGGAAAAGGTGAGAACTTAAACATAGGATTAAGAGTAGTAAATAAAACAACAAACAGTATAGAGATAGAAGTAGTAAGAGCAGAAGGAGCAAGTGATTTTAAATACTCAATAAAGAAACAAGGAGAAGAGTATGGAGAGGCACAAGCAAGTGACGATACAACATATACATTTAATGGATTAACACAAGGAGGAATATACACAATAAAAGTAGAGGCAACAAAAGACGGGGAACAACAAGAAGTAGAAAGAACAGTACAAGTAGGAGAGATACCAAGAGCAATATATGGAGAAGTAACATGGACAGGAAATGGACAAGCGCAGGTAAGAATATATACAGAAGAAACAGGATATCAACTAGAATGGCAAAAGAATGGAATAGATGAAGGAAGTTGGACGAGAGAAAGCACAGGAGTAAAAGAAGTAACAATACCAAACCTATCATATGGAGACATAATATATGCGAGACTATATGATGGAGTGAGTATAGGAAAGTATGTAAATATAGAAATAGCAGATGATATAGCTCCAAGCAAATTTGATATCAATGTAACGGAAATTACAAATACAGGAGCAACAATTACGAGGAATGATTCACAAGATGAACAATCAGGAATACAAAAATATGAATTTTATATTGGAGAAAGAAAAGTTTATGAGGGAATGGACAATACATTTAAAGTAAATGATTTAGAACAAGGAGTCTTATACCAAATATATGTTATAGCTTATGATAATGCGGGAAATTATACTGAATGTAGTGAAAGAAAAAGTATTAAAACACAAAGGATAGTCCACGAATGGGAAAAATATTCTGCAAATATCCAGACGAGTTATAAGAGTGAATTAGTATCTAGCTATACTATGCAAAAACATGATGAGAGAGGGTATAAATCTATGAGCTTTGATTCAGAAACAGGAACATATTCATTTTCGGGTAGTAGCTATGTTAATTGGGGAGATGATGATAGTCCGTCCTATTGTTGGACAGGAAGTTCAACACGAGCACAACGAATTTCAAAGGGGAGTAGTTACAGAGAAATGACTATTAGCACTTATCAAGCGAAGAAAGAAGAAATTAAATCTTGTGGTAGCGATTATTATGGAGTTATTACAGATTTAGATGAAAATGCTTATCCGATTAACGGAGAATCAGGAGGATATTGGTATATATATAAAGGTTCGTATACTGAGTAAGAATTTGTCTTATCTAGTATGGGCGTCAGCGAAGGATATATGTAATGGTAGGAAATAGTAAATACGGAGAATAAAATAATGTATAAAAAATCAAGCAATTCATAAATATTGGGGTGCAATTTCACTATCAGTATGATAAAATTCAATATATATCAACTATCAATGTACTTTAATGTATGTTGATAGTTTTTTTATGTTCTTGTATTATTACAATTTAGACTTAAGCTAATACATATAGCAGGATAATCTGTCTAGGGTAAAGTATAGCCAATAGCCAGTAGATGGTCTTAGTTGAAATATGATACAATCACTTGTATAAAATAACAAAATATGATACTATAAATTTATATGAAAATGAACAAATAATATTATTTTAAGAAAGGAGCGTATGGATATTATTTAAATATCTCATACAATGCAAGAATGGACAAACCAGCAGTAACATACGAATTATTACATAAAGATAAAACAACAGGAGCGAGAAGAGGTGTTGTACATACACCACATGGAGATATACAAACTCCAGTATTTATGCCAGTTGGAACACAAGCAACAGTAAAATCTATGACACCAGAGGAATTAAAAGAAATAGGGGCACAAATTATTTTATCAAATACATATCATTTATACTTAAGACCAGGGCATGATATTGTAAAAGAAGCAGGTGGATTGCATAAATTTATGAATTGGGATAGGCCAATTCTAACAGATTGTGGAGGATTCCAAGTATTTAGTTTAAGCGATTTAAGAACTATTTCAGAAGATGGTGTAGAGTTTAGGTCTCATTTAGATGGAAGCAAGCATTTCTTTTCACCAGAAAAAGTTATGGAAATAGAAGAAGCTTTAGGGGCAGACATAATAATGTCATTTGATGAATGTGTAAAATATCCAGAAACATATGAATATACTAAAAATTCTATGGAAAGAACTACTAGATGGGCAAAAAGATGTAAAGAAGCACATAAAAATACAGATAAGCAAGCACTATTTGGAATTATACAAGGTGGGTTTTATGAGGATTTAAGAGAAAAATCGGCTAAAGACTTAATAGAGCTAGACTTTCCAGGATATGCGATAGGTGGAATAAGCGTTGGGGAGCCAAAAGAAGAATTCTTGAAAATGCTATACTTTACAGCACCGCTTATGCCAGAAAACAAACCAAGATATCTAATGGGAGTTGGTACACCAGATTATTTAATAGAATCAGCTATTGCGGGAATAGATATGTGTGACTGTGTTTTACCAACAAGAATTGCAAGAAATGGTACAGCAATGACATGGAATGGAAAAGTAGTTGTAAGAAATGCAACATATGAAAGAGACTGGGGTCCAATAGATCCAGAATGTGACTGCTATGCATGTAGAAACTACACAAGAGCTTATGTAAGACATCTTATAAAAGCAAATGAAATTTTAGGAGTAAGATTATTGTCAATTCATAATATATATTTCTTGACTAAACTTATGGAAAGGGTTAGAATAGAAATAGAGAATGATAATTTAGAAAACTTCAAAAATGAGTTTTATGCAAAATATTATGGAACAAAAGAATAAAAATAATAAAAGGAGGATGCTATGAACCTAATCGATGATACTGATATAAATTATAATAAAAAGAAAACTAATACAAAAAGAATAATGGCAATAATTATTATACTAATTGTTATCTTATTAATGGTAATAATAGGTTTAGTGGTATGGATGTTTTATTTACAAAGTCAGATGTTAAAAGTCTCTATTGATGGTAGAGCAATGCAAACAATTCCAAGCGACTTGTTTATATTTGAAGATAATACGGTTTATACAGCAATAAAAGATTTTGCATCATATACTGGATATGAGGCACATAATGGAGATGAGGTTTCAGAAGATGAAACAAAATGCTTTGTAAGAAATACTAGTGAAAATGCATATTATACAATGGGAGAGGCTAAAATATACAAAAAACTTACAAGTGGAGATAACGATTATGAATATTTTGATATAGAACTTCCAGTTAAAATGATTAATGGCAAGTTGTATAGCTCAATTGAAGGAATTCAAAGAGGATTTAATGTACAATTTACATATAATCAAAATACAAATCAAATTACAATATTTACATTACCATATCTTGCAAATTGGTATACTGCACAATATGAAGACTCTGCAATAGGCGGAGATAATGCAAAGTTTAGTAATCAAAAAGCTATATTATATAACATGTTAGTTGTAAAAAATACAAATAACGAATATGGAGTAATAAGTGTAGATCCTAATGCAACAAGAACTGAAATTATAGGTACAAAATATAAAGAAATTACATTTGTTGAAAGTACAAGAGATTTTATTGTAAAAACAACAGACAATAAAATGGGTATAATTTCGTATGACTCAACTACTAAAATATCACCAGAATACGATGACGTTAAACAAATAGATAAAGACTTAAAATTGTATTTGGTAACAAATAATAATAATAAGCAAGGTGTAATAAATGACAGCGGAAGAACAATTTTATACTTAGAATATGATGATATTGGAATAGAATCTTCAAGATTTCCAGAGGATGCTATAAAGAATCAATATATATTATATGATGCATATATTCCTGTAATGAGAGCACAAAAATGGGGAATAATGGACAAAAACGGTAATACTATAATACCGCTAGAATATGACTCATTAGGATGTACGAAATCAGGTTCATCAAGTTCTTCTGAATACAATTCTACTATATTAATTCCAGAATATAATGCAATAGTTGTTTCACAAAATGGAAAATATGGACTTGTAGATGTTAGAGGAAATGTAATAATGACATGTGGAGCAGATGCAATATATTCAAAAACTAGTGGTGGTGAAATGTCATACTGGTTAGTAGTACAAAACAATGAAATAGATTTACTAGACTATTTAAATAAAAACTATAGACCAGCAGGTACAGCACAAAATACAGAAGGACAAAACACAGAAAATCAAGGAAATACAGTACAAAACACAACTGGAGCAGAAAACCAAAATACAACACAACAAAATGTACAAAATTCAGATGGACAAACTACTCAAAACCAAGAAGAACAAGCAGGTCAAACTACAGTAGTTAATCCACAACCAATCTACTAATTAAGCTACAAGAAAAGCAATAATTATAAAATGGAGATAATAAATGTCAGAAACAAAATGGACAAGAGAACAAAATTTAGCAATAAATGAAAAAGATTCAAACATTCTAGTAGCAGCTGCTGCTGGAAGCGGTAAAACAGCTGTATTAGTAGAAAGAATAATTAACAAAGTAATTAACGAAAAAATAGATATAGACAAAATTTTAGTTGTGACATTCACAAATGCAGCAGCATCTGAAATGAGAGAGAGAATTTTAGATGCTATTTATAAAAGACTTGAAGATGAGAAAGATGACTCTCATCTTCAACGACAAATAAATTTATTAAACAAGGCAAGTATTAGTACAATACATGCCTTTTGTTTGGATGTAATAAGAAATAATTTTTTCGAAATAGACACTTCAGCAAACTTTAGAGTTGGTGATACTACCGAAGTAGAACTTATAAAGCAAGAAGTTATAGAAGACTTATTTGAACAAAAATACGAAGAAGAAAACAAAGAATTTTTAAGTCTAATAGAAACATATACAGACTATAGAAACGACGATAAATTAAAAGAAATAGTTTTAGATATATACAAGTTTATTCAAAGTACACCTTTCCCAGGAAAATGGATAAAAGAAAAAGTAGAAGAATTTAATTACCCTATAAATACTGATTTTGCTAGCACAAAATGGGGCAAAATTATTCTAAAAGAATTGTTTTCTCAAATAGAAGAATGCATATTAAAATTAGAAAAAATAAGTAAAGAGACTTCTAAGTTTTTCGAATTAGATAAATTTACAATGGTATTACAACAAGACGTTGAAAATTTAAAATCTTTAATAAATCCAAATTTAAGTTGGGATAAAATATATTATTTAGTAAATGATTTTACATGGCAAAAGTGGCCTATAGATAAAAAAGTTACAATAGATTTAAAAAATGAAGCAAAAGAAATAAGGGATAGCGTAAAAAAACAATTTGTAAAAATTACATCAAAAGTTATGATATATACCTCACAAGAAGCTAATGAAGATATAAATAGTATGTATACTATATTGCAAAATTTATCAAATTTAGTACTAGAATTTACAGATAGGTTTAAACAGGCAAAGAAAGAGAAAAACATAATAGATTTTAATGACATAGAACATCTAGCCTTAGATATATTAGTTAATAAAGAAAATTTAAATGAAAAAACAAAAGTTGCAAAAGATTATATGAAAAAATTTGAAGAAATAGACATAGACGAATATCAAGATAGTAACTTAGTTCAAGAGTATATATTAAATAGTATTTCTAGAGGCGACAATATATTTATGGTTGGAGATGTTAAACAAAGTATATATCGTTTTAGACAAGCAAGACCAGAACTTTTCTTGGATAAATATGAAAGGTACAAGTTAGAAGAGCAAAGTAAAGAAGACGGAGAAAAAATACAGTTATTTAAAAACTTTAGAAGTAGAAAAAATATATTAGACATTACAAATAATATATTTAAAAACATTATGAGTAAAGACATAGGAGAGATTGAATATACACAAAATGAATATTTAAACTATGGAGCTAGCTATCCGGAACAAAAAGAAAAATCTGAAATATATGTTATAGATTTAAAAGAACCAGAAGAAGACGAACTTAGTATTGTTAGTAAAAACTATGAAAAAGTAAGTATCCAAGCTCCAGAAAAAAATACGCCAAATGAAAACGAGAATGATCAAGATGAAATAGATGAAAGAATAGAAGATGTAGTTCTTGAGGCTAAATTTGTTGCAAATAAAGTAAAAGAATTATTAAATAGTGGTATGGAAATATATGATAAAAAGCAAGGACAAAGAAAAATTTCATGTAGAGATATTGCAATTTTACTAAGGTCAACTTCAAATACTGCTCCTATATATGAAAAAGAATTGAACGAATTAGAAATACCTGTATTTAGTGATTCGTCTAGTACATATTTAGAATCAATAGAAATTGAAACTATGATGTCTTTACTAAAAATTATAGATAATCCAATGCAAGACATTCCACTTGTAACAGTTTTAAGGTCTACAATTGGAAATTTTACAGATAATGATTTAATAGAGATAAGATTAGCAGATAAAAAATGTAGTTTTTATGAAGCTATGTTAAAATCACGAACAAAAGTAGATGACGAAATAAAAGAAAAAATAAGCAAACTTTTAGATAATTTAGATAAATGGAGAAAAGAGTCAGAATATTTAGGACTAGATGAATTAATATGGCAAATTTATTTAGATACAGGATATTACCACTTTGTAAGTCTTATGCCAAATGGTAATGTAAGGCAAGCAAACTTAAAAATTTTATTTGAAAAGGCAAGAGAATTTGAAAATACCAATTTCAATGGCCTATTTCATTTTATAAACTTTATGGATAGGCTAAAAGGCAGCGGAGGAGATTTATCTAGTGCTAAGCTAATAGGTGAAAATGAAGATGTTGTTAGGATTATGAGTATTCATAAAAGTAAGGGACTAGAGTTTCCAATCGTGTTTTTATGCAATACTGGTAAAAGATTCAATATGAAAGATTTAAACGAAAATATAATATTACACCAAGATTTAGGAATTGGACCTAAATATGTGGACACAGAAAACAGAATTGAGTATAACACTTTAGCAAAAGAAGCATTAAAAATAAAAGCTCAAAAAGAAATTATTTCAGAAGAGGAAAGAGTATTATATGTTGGGTTAACAAGAGCAAAAGAAAAACTTATAATAACAGGATTAAGCAAAGACATAAAAAAAGAATTAAAAGAAAAGGAAGAACTCTTACATATATATGAAAATGAAGTTAAAAGTAATTTAGTAGAAAAGTATAAATCTTATTTAGATTGGATTGAGCTAGTATACTTGCACAATGACTTAGAAGAATTAGTAGATTTTAATATAATAAACAAAAAAGAAATATTAAAAGATTTAAAAGAAGAAAAAAATAACCAAAGAAATGTATTAAAAGAAATTAATAAAATGGCTACACAAGAGTATTCGAAAGAAGAAATTGAAAAGTTATCTAAAGAGCTAGATTGGATTTATAAATATAAGGATTCTACAATTCTTCCTACAAAAACATCTGTAAGTAGATTAAAAAAAGCTAGTTTAGAAAATAAAGAGAAAAAAGATATAGAAAAAAATAAAATAAATGAAATTAATAGAAGAGAAATTAATGCAAATGAAAATAAAACAAAAGAAAGCAACACGACTATAAAAATTATAAATGTGGAAACAGCTAACTTATTTGAAGATTTAAATAAAAACATGGAGATAACATTAGACAAACCAAAATTCCTACGTGACGAAAAAATTACAAGAGCTCAAATAGGTACACTAGTTCATATATGCATACAAAAGTTAGATGAAAGTAAAGAGTATACATTAAAAGACATCCAAAACTTTTTAAATGAGTTAGTCGTAAAAGAAATAATAACAGAAAAAGAAGCAAATTGCATTGATGTAGGTTTATTATATAAATATATGCAATCAGATATCTTTAATTCTTTAAAAAAGGCAAAAAAAGTATACAAAGAACAGGCTTTTTATATAAATATACCGGCAGTAGAAATTTATAATAATATAAATTCAGATGATAACATTTTAGTACAAGGTGTTATAGATTTATATTTTATAGACGAAAACGATAATGCTATATTAATAGACTACAAAACAGATTATGTGGCAAATGGTAAAGAACAAGAAATAGTGGATAGATATAGAAAACAAATAGAAATATATAAGAGAGCGTTAGAAGAAGCAACAGGTAAAAAAGTATTTAAATCATATTTATGCTTAGCTAATAGAGATTGGAAATGCTATGAGGTAAAGTAAAGCACTAATAATATATAAAAAGTGGTAATAAACGTAAAATTTAAAATATAGATTAAAAAACTAGAATAATAAAATTAAATAGAAGAATAAGAAATGGAGGTATTATAATGAACACTAAATATATTTTTGTAACAGGAGGAGTTGTATCAGGATTAGGAAAGGGAATAACTGCAGCTTCGTTAGGAAGATTGTTAAAAAACAGAGGATATAAGGTTGTAAATCAAAAATTTGATCCATATATAAATGTGGACCCTGGAACTATGAGCCCATATGAACATGGAGAAGTATTTGTAACAGAAGATGGTGCAGAAACAGACTTGGATTTAGGTCATTATGAGAGATTTACAGATGTTAGTTTACATGCTAATTCAAGTGTAACTACAGGAAAAATATACTCAGAAGTAATAAGAAAAGAAAGACGTGGAGAGTACTTGGGAAAAACAGTTCAAGTAATACCTCACATAACAAACGAGATAAAAAACAGTATTTATAAATTTGAAAAAGATAATATAGATGTTGTAATAACAGAAATTGGAGGAACAGTAGGAGATATAGAAAGTTTACCTTTTATGGAGGCTATAAGACAAATAGGATTAGAAAAATCTCCCGAAGATGTTGCATACATACATGTTACTCTATTACCACATATTTTTGGAACAAATGAATTGAAATCTAAACCAACTCAGCATTCAGTAAAAGAGCTACAGTCTATAGGAATAAAACCAGATATATTAGTGTGCAGAACAGAGCTTCCAATACCAAATTCTATGAAAGAAAAAATTGCAATGTTTTGTAATGTAAGACCAGAAAATGTAATAGAAAACAGTAATGCTGGTATATTATATGAAGTTCCTTTAATGCTAGAAAAGAATGGACTAGCAGTACAGGTTTGCAAACATTTACATTTAGATAAAATAGAGCCACAAAATAGCGATTGGGAAAAATTGATAAAAAAGATTAAAAGTATAAAAGGAACACCTGTTAAAATTGCAATAGTAGGAAAATATGTAAAATTAGAAGATGCTTATTTATCAGTAGTAGAAAGTATAAAACACGGTGGATTTGCAAATGGAGTACCAACTGAAATCTATTTTGTAAATTCAGAAAAAGTTTCAAAAGAAAATGCAAAAGAACTTCTTGGGGAATATGATGGAATTATAGTGCCAGGAGGATTTGGCGGAAGAGGTATAGAAGGCAAAATAGAGACTGTTAAATACGCAAGAGAAAATAATGTGCCTTTTTTAGGAATATGCCTTGGAATGCAAATGGCAGTTATAGAAGTTGCAAGAGATTTGTTAAATTTAAAAGATGCAAATTCAACAGAATTTGATAAAGATTGTAAAAATCCAGTTATACATATAATGGAAGAACAAAAGAAAGTTGTTAATAAAGGTGGAACAATGAGATTGGGAAATTATCCATGTATAACAAAAGAAAATTCTTTAGCAAGAAAATTATATGGAAAAGAAGAAATTGCAGAAAGACATAGACATAGATATGAATATAATAATGATTATAAGGAAAGACTAGAAAAAGTAGGATTAATTTGTTCTGGAACATCACCAGATGGTAAATTAGTAGAAATGGTAGAAATTCCTTCTCATCCTTTCTTTATTGCAAGTCAATTCCATCCAGAATTTACATCAAGACCAGATAAACCACAACCTTTATTTGCAGGATTGGTAAAAGCTGCTAAAGAGCGTAAGAATAAATAAAACTTATATTTTTGTAATTTTGATATATTCCAATTAATCGTAAACAATTTTGTAGTACCGCGCAGCGATTAAACGTAGCGAAAGCGAAGTGCGATTTGAGCAACTTTCTTTCTATCAAAATAAAAATGTAGTTTTTATTTTGATAATAAGTAGTTGCGAACAGCAAGGTACAAAAAATGTTTACGATTAATTCGAAGTATTGCAAAACACATACAATATTTATTTTAAAGATTTTATAAATAAAATAAAAAATATATTGTTTTTTTCTTGATATTTTTATTAGATTATTGTATCATATAATAAGTTAAAATGTACTTACGCAATTATAAGAAAGGAGTACTTACATGAAGAAAATAGTAGTTAGTATTATTGCAATATTTGTAATATTAAGTATAGTTATAATTCCAGTTTATGCAACAAATGTAAGTCAAGAAAATTCAATAGAGACAACAGCATCAACCAATTTGGTTGAGTTAAAAGATAGAGCATTAAATACATTAAAAGATTATCAAGTAGCTTACGGAAATGATACATACGGTTTTGTTGCATATGTATTAAACATAGTTAGAATATATAGTATTCCACTTGGATTTTTAGGAATTGTAATTGCTGCAATTCATAGATATGTATTAGGAATAAGAAAACTAGACACACAAGAAAAAGGATTTGGCGTAATGATAGGAATTATTACTGTCATGGTTATATGCCAAGTATTACCATTAATTTTTGCTATCGTAGTAAGAGGTTGGAGGGGATAAACTAATGAAGGTATTGTTTGCAGTAAACAATGAGCATATATCAGATTCGATTATAAAAAAGTATCAACAAGATTATAGAGAATTAATTTCTAGTAAAAATGTTTATTATTTTAATGCACTTTTAAAAGAATTACAAGAAGATAAGTCATATGATAGAATCGTTATTGGAGAAGATTTAGAGATGTTCTCCAATAACAATTATGATGTAATGGATAAATTTATCTTTGACAAATTAGATAAAATAAGTGATGAAGCCTCAAATGCTTCGGGAGAAGACATTCCAATAATTTTAATTTGTACAGATAGAAGAAGTAAATCAGATCCTATTTTAGTAAAGTTATTTAGTATTGGAATTTATAGTGCACTATTAGGACAAGACAGAACAATAACAAATGTATGTAAATTAATAAATATTCCACGTACTAAAAAAGAGGCTAAAATTTATTACAGAATAGATTCAGATGATGCAGGGTATAAAGCAGAAAACGAAAACGATGTTAGTGAAGTAGAAATACAAAATATCTTAATGCATTATAAGAGACTTGGAAAAAATGAAGAAAAATATGTTGACAGCTTTAATAGTATAGCTTCTCAATATACAGATGCACAATTAAAAGTAATAGCAAAATTTTTACCACTTAATGTAAAAGCAGTATTAGAAGCAGAATGCCCAAAATATCAAGAAGTTATGATGGGAGGACCTGCAAAAGTTATTTCAGCACCACAAGTAAAAGATACAAAAACAAAATATAAAGAACCTGCTTATAAGGAATCTGCTGAAAAATATAAAAATCAAAAAACAACTACTAAGTTTGATAATGCTAAATTAGATCTTGTACAAAAACAATTAGAAAAAAATAAATTAACCAAACCAGTAGTAGTTCCAAGTGCGATGAATATAAATAGAGTAACTAAGATAGAGCAAAATCCTTTATTTGAAGAAGAAAACATAAATTCTCAAGGAAACATGCAAAATAATCAAAATATAGTAAATTCACAAAACATGCAGAATATTTCAAATAATCAAAACAACATGAATAACCATAACCAAATGAATATATCTAATAATCAAATGAATTCTCAAGCGCAATTTAATACATCACAAGAAGAGGACGATCCACTAGCGTCTATAAAAGAAGAGCTAAAGGGAATTATAGAATCAAGTGAAGAATCTGTAAGCAATGAACAGCCAGTACAACCAAAAAGAGGTAGAGGTAGACCAAAGAAAAATGCAGCTGCTACACCTGCAGCAGATTCTACAGTTTTACCAGGATTTGAAGATATATCAGGAGAAGTAGTACAGCCAAAAAGAGGAAGGGGTAGACCTAGAAAAGTTCAACCACAACCTGTTCAAATAGAACAACCAAAGGTAGCAGAAACTAATGAAAGCTTAAGTAGTACAGAGGATGGTTATGAAAACATCGTAGCAAATAACAATTCTCAACCAAGTGTAAATTTATTTGATTTAGATGATGACTCAGAAGAGATAAATAATTCATATAGTCAGCCAACAAATAATAATCAAATGCCAGTAGATACTATTCTTCCAGGAATAGATGACGATGAGCCTGATACAGAATTTAATACACAACAAAACCAAGATTATAATGCCCAAAATTATAATATGCAAAACAACAATAGTTATATGCCAAATAACCAAAATAGTTTTAATCAAAATAATTATAACCAGGGAAATTATAATCAAAATAGCTATAACCAGAATACCTATAATCAAAGTAGAGAATTACAATACACACAAAATACAAATGTGGACTTTACAAGATTATTTACAAGTGATAAAAAGGCAGTGGCTTTTGTTGGAACTTCAAAAAATGGTACGTCATTCTTAGTAAATAATTTAGCAGATGTAATTTCTCAAAGCGGAATAAAAACAGCAATTCTTGATTTAACTAAAAATAAAAACGCATATTACATTTATACAGAAAATGAAGAAGAATTAAGGAAAAAAGCTTTTTCTTGCATAGATAATTTAAGAAGAGGAAATCCAGCTGGTATAAGTGTTAATAGAAATTTAGATGTATATACAACATTACCAGGGGAAAACGAAGACATAAAAGATGCTCAAAACATTATGCAAACATTGGTTAGCAATTATTCTTTAGTAATTTTAGACTGTGACTTTGATACAGAAGTGGAATACTTTAGAATAGTACAAGAGATATACTTAGTACAAACATATGATGTATTAACAATTCAACCTCTTACAGCATTTTTAAGAGATTTGAAATCAAAAAATGTATTAGATCAGTCTAAATTAAAAATAGTATTAAATAAAGTACTAAGAGTAAAAAGCATAACAGACAGAACAATTATAGGAGGAATGGCATTTTATAATGATCCGGCAATGTCATTTATGACAGAATTATTTAATAAAGACGAAGTTCCTTACTGCGCTATTCCTTTTGAAGATCAAACATATTCAAAATATCTAGAAGGATTAGTAAATTGTAAAATAACAACAAATGGATATTCAAAAAACTTTATGCTTGCTTTATCAAAGCTATCAAATATGGTATATCCATTAATATCAAAAGATCCTGGCAAAAAAACATCTAAACCGGGACTTGGAAGTTATAAAAATAATACAACTTTTAATAGTAGTATGAATGATACATTAAATAAGATGAAGAACAATTTTTAATAGTTTTATTGCAAATGAGTGAGGTGATAACTTTTGATAATAGCAGTGATTGTATTGTTAGTAGTAATAATTGCAGCATTAATGTTCTACAATATGTCTATTCATAAAAAAATACAGAGTTTTAACAATATTAATCAAAAAATAACAAATTTGAATATATTGCAAGACTTTATGAATACATTGGGAGAATGCAGTTCTACTGATGAGAAACTAGAAAAAATAAATAATATTCTAATTGAAAAATATGAGATTAAATATTCAACTATTGTAACATACAATGGAGCAGAATATGTTGTAAGAGCATCTAATGTAGAAGAAAAGCATTGGGAAACCTTAAGCAATTTAAATAATGAAGAAGTTTTTAAGGAAAGTATAGAAACAGCAGTACCAAAATATATAACTATTAATAAAGAAGGAGAAAGATTACCATATCAGAAAATGGAATTTGGAAGAGCAAAATCTGCTATGTTTTTCCCGTTATATATAGATAATGTATATATTGGTTATTGGATTATAGAAGGTGGAAAACCTCACGAATTTGATAATGTAGATGTAACAATGTTAGAGGTAATAAAGAGCAATATTGTTGCAGTACTAAAAACTATTCAGACACAAGATACACTCCAAAATATAGTTAGAGATGACCAGTTTAGTCATTTGAAGACAGCAGAATACTTATATGGAGATGCTAAAAAGATAATAGATAAATATACAACTTCAACAGTTTGTATGTTTAAAATAATAAATTTAGTAGAAATTAACAACGAGTTTAATAGAGAAACAGGAAACAATTTAATTACAGAAGTATGTAAGATAATTAGCCAAAGCATTTCAGAAGAATATATTTTTGTAAGATATATGGGACCAAAATTTGCTATTGTATTTTCTGGAATTGAGACTAACGCAGTTGCAGATTTCATGAAGGATGTGAAAAAGAAGATAGAGAGTCTAGAAATACCAAAGGCAGGAGAAGATCCTGAAGAAACAGAAGAATTTGCGACACCTAGAATAAATGTTGTTCTTTCAACATACTATAAAGGAACATCTTTAGATGGTGTAACAAAGAAACTAGAAGAGTATTTAGACTCTGCAAATCCAAAAGAAAATGATATAAATAATTTATAAAGGAGGTTATGCGTTATGGGTATGGACGAAACAGTTAGCTTTAAAGTAGAAAGAGATAAAAGTATAAAAGCAAGAGAAATTTTAAGAGAGGTTTATAAAGCCTTAGAAGAGAAAGGATATAATCCTATAAACCAAATAGTTGGATATATACTATCAGGAGATCCAACATATATTACAAGTCATAATAATGCAAGAAACCTAATAAGACAAGTAGAAAGAGACGAGCTTTTGGAAAAAATGGTAAAGAATTATATAGGAATAGATGATTAAAATGAGAAAATTGGGTATAGATTATGGAGACAGCAGAGTAGGCCTAGCTATTACAGACGAGCTAGGTATTACTGCTCAAGGATTAGAAACAGTTCATCATAAAGGAAATGATAAAATAGTTTTAAAAAGACTTGAAGAAATAATGCAAAAATATGAAATAGATACATTTGTAATTGGAATGCCAATTAATATGAATGGTACAAAAACCGAAAGAGCAGAAGTAACAAATCAGTTTATACATAAACTAAAATGCAAATTCAATAAAGTAAAAATTGTAGAAATTGATGAAAGACTTACAACTGTAGCCGCTCACAAAACTATGAATTTTCTCAATATAGACAAATATAAAAAGAAAGACTTGGTAGATACAATATCAGCAGTATATATTTTAGAAATGTATATTAATAGAAAAAATTAGTAAAACAAAAATTAAATAATAAGTAAGCATTTAAGTTTTAACTAAAAAATTAGTATATGTTTTATAAAATTACAAATAATAAAAGTAATAATTAAATTAGATTTTAACATTGTAGAAATACAATTTTAATAAATATATTATAAATTTGAAAGGAGAAAATATGGACGAGAATAAGAACAATATTCCAGTAGAAAATGAAGGAGAGGAATTAGACAATATATTAACCTTAAATGATGAAGATGGAAACGAAGTAGAATTTGAATTTTTAGACTTAATTGAATATGATGGAGAAGAATATGTAATATTATTACCTGTAGAAGATGAAGAGGACGCAGAAGAACCAGGAGAAGTAGTAATATTAAAATTAGAAGATACAGAAAATGAAGACGAAGAATCTTATGTAAGCGTAGATGATGAAGATATACTAAATGCTGTATTTGAAAAATTTAAAGAAAAATTTAAAGATGATTTTAACTTTGTAGACTAATTATAGTAAATAGTTTTAAGAATAAAAACAAATATAATAGCATATAGTTAAAATAGTAATTTGTAAAGCCTTAAATTGACTTACTATTCTCAGTCAGTTTAGGGCTTTGTTAATAATTATATAAAGAATAGTTTACTATTTGTAATCATATTAATGTGTATTAATTATTTATTATAGGAGAAAATAAATGTATGATGTTATAATAATAGGAAGTGGACCAGCAGGTGTTTCTGCAGCTATTTATGCAAAAAGAGGCGGAGCGAATGTGTTGGTAATAACTAAAGACACTGGAACACTAGGAAAAGCAAAAAAAATAGAGAATTACTATGGTTTTAAAAGCATTACGGGAGAAGAATTATATAAAAATGGTTTAGAACAACTTAAAAACTTAAATATAGAACTAGTTAAAGATGAAGTAGTTCAATTAAACTATACAAATCAATTTGAAGTAACAACAGTAAATAATGTTTTTGAGGCAAAATATGTAGTATTTGCAACAGGAGTTAGCAGAAACGTTCCAAATATAAAAGGAATAAAAGAATTTGAAGGAAAAGGTGTTAGCTATTGTGCTATATGCGATGCATTTTTCTATAGGAATAAGCATGTAGCAGTACTTGGAAGCGGAAACTATGCCATACATGAAGCCGAAATTCTTAAACCTGTAGCAAAATCAGTTACTCTTTTAACTAACAATGAAAAGCTAGTAGAAAATAGAGATATAGATTTAAATGTAAATGAAAAAAAGATAAGAGAAGTAAGAGGCTATGACAAAGTAGACGAAGTTGTATTTGACGATGATACAAAAGAAAATGTAAATGGTATATTTGTAGCTATTGGTACTGCTAGTACAAACGACTTGGCAAGAAAAATTGGAGCAAGAATAGAAAATAACAACATAGTAGTAAATGAAAATTTAGAAACTACAGTGCCTGGACTATATGCATGTGGGGATTGTACAGGAGGAATTTTGCAAATAAGTAAAGCTACATACGAAGGAACCAAAGTTGGATTAGAAATAGTAAATAAAATAAAAAATAATAAGTAAAAAAGTATAAAATATAGTTTATGAATAAACTATTATTAATATATAAAATTTAGAGGAGGTAAAAAAATGTCAGTTATAAATTTAACAAGTGAAAATTTTGAAAATGAGGTATTAAAATCAGAAATGCCAGTATTGGTAGATTTCTGGGCAGATTGGTGTGGACCATGCAAAATGATGGCACCAGTTGTAGAAGAACTAGAAAAAGAAATGGGAAATGAAGTTAAATTTGCCAAAGTAAATATAGACGAATGCCCAGACCTAGCAGAAAAATATAATGTTATGAGCATACCAACTTTTAAATGCTTTAAAAACGGTGCGGAGACAGGAACAACAATTGGAGTACAAGGAAAAGGCGATTTAGTAAGAATAATAAAATTATAAAGAAATTGGGACCAGATCTAAATTTCCTAAAATGAGAAATTTGAAGCAGATGTGTATAATATTAAAAAATACCAAAGCTGCATAGTTAACGAGGAAAGAAAATGAATTACAGAATAGTAAATGGCTCAGTATCTTATGGAGCTGAGACAATTTTAGAGGAAATAAATTTTGAAATAAAAGAAAAAGATAAGATAGCTATTGTAGGTAGAAATGGTAGTGGAAAAAGTACACTTCTAAATGCAATAGTAGATAATTCTATGCTTGAGGAAGGCATAGGAGAAGAAAAATTTAATGTATACAAACAAGGAAATCCTACTATAGGATTCTTAAAACAAATGGATTTTGAAGATTCATCTAAAACTTTGTTAGATGAGATTTTAAAAGTATATGAGCCAATTTTAAATTTAGAAAATAAAATTACAAAATTAGCAAATGAAATGCAAGATAATACAAATCAAAAAGTAATAAAAGAGTATACGGAAGCTTTAGATAAATTTGACATAATTGGTGGTTACACTTATAAGAAGGAATATGAAATAGCATTAAAGAAATTTGGGTTTACTGATGAAGATAAAAATAAAGAGATAGACCAATTCTCAGGAGGTCAAAGAACTAAGATTGCATTTTTAAAACTTTTATTAAGTAAGCCAGATATTTTACTTTTAGATGAACCTACCAACCATTTAGATATAACTGCAATAGAATGGCTTGAAAATTATTTAAGAAATTATACAAAATCTGCTGTTATTGTTTCTCATGATAGAATGTTTTTAGATAGAATAGTTAACAAAGTATATGAGATAGAATATGCTACAATGACTGAGTATGTAGGAAACTATACTGAATTTGAAAAGCAAAAGAGAATTAATTATGAAAAACAACTAAAAGATTATGAATATCAACAAGCAGAAATAAAAAGACTACAAGCAATTGCAGATAGGTTTAGATATAAACCAACTAAAGCTAAAATGGCATTATCTAAACTAAAAAAGATAGAGCAGATGCAAATAATAGAAGAACCTAATAAATACGATTTAAAAACATTCCATATGAACTTTAATATAAAAATGGAAAGTGGAAAGAATGTTTTATCTGTAAAAGATTTAGAAATAGGGTATGACAAGCCAATTCAAAAGGTGTCATTTAATTTATATAAAGGACAAAAACTTGCAATAATAGGAGAAAACGGAATAGGAAAGTCAACACTTTTAAAGACTTTAAATGGAAATATACCTAAAATAGGTGGTAGTTTTGAATATGGTTATCATGTAGATAAACAATATTTTGACCAACAAATAGAATTTAAAAATCCAGAAACTACAGTATTTGACGATTTTTATGAAACATTTCCAGAATTAACTACAACACAAATTAGAACAATATTAGGAACATTTCTATTTTCAGGGGAAGATGTTTTTAAGAAAATAAAAGTTTTATCTGGTGGAGAACGCGCAAGACTTCAACTATGTAAAATATTCAAAAAAGGTCCTAATTTATTATTACTTGATGAGCCAACAAATCACATGGACATAATAGGAAAAGAAAGCTTAGAAAATATACTAAAAGAGTACAAAGGAACATTAATATTTGTTTCACATGATAGATATTTTGTAAATAAAATTACAGATTCATTGTTAGTGTTTAAACCTAATAATGTAACATTTTTTAATGGTACATATGAAGAATATGAAGAGAAATATAAGAATGAGGAATATAATGATAAATCAAATAATGACAATACAAAAAGCGAAACATCAAAAGATAATAAATTTCTTAATGCATTACAAGATGAAAATGTAAAAAGCAATAATAAATATTTTATGAATAAGGAAATAAAAAAAGCAAAAGCGAAAATAGAAAAATTAGAGCAAGAAATAAACAAATTAGAAGATGAAGCGGCAAGCTTAAAACAAGAAATGGGAAAGAAAGAGTATAGTACAGATTATTTGAAATTAAAAGAATTGCAAGAAAATATAGATAATATAAATATGGCAATAGAAGAAAAGATGGCTATTTGGGATGAGTTAAGCGAGAAAGTAGATAAAAATGCGCAATAGAAAATGATAAGAAAGAATAATAAAAAATAGCATATATAATGCAGTAATATAAAGCAGTAAAATGAATTGGATAATACTGAAAAAATAAAAAATTTACTTGACTACAAACATATAATGTGCTACAATAACAAATGTCAAGTAAATAAATGCGGATGTGGCGAAACTGGCAGACGCGCTGGTCTTAGGAACCAGTGCCAACGGCGTGGAGGTTCGAGTCCTCTCATCCGCACCAATGACTTATCAATTATGATTTTGATGAGTCTTTTTTTTATAATATAAAATGATATTTTAACTTTTTATATATTACTATTAAAATAATTAATGATAAATTACATATAAAATCAATTGTAAAGCTTTGTAAAGGAATCTGCTTTATTGTTTCTATAGCATCAGATTTAATGAATGCATCAGCTAAGGCATAAATTATATTGGCAATATAAAAAATAATTATTACTACAATAAATATACAATATGAGATATTTTTTCTAGCACATAAAAATATATTCTCGATAAGTGAGAATATATTTTTTACTTAAATATTATAGTCTTGATTTTATAAATCATTTATTATATAGTATAATTATCAATATTAAAAAGCTAAATGAGAAAGTAATGGGGGAATATATATGTTTAGAAATAGAGGAAGTCTTCCTAATGTTGGAAGAGGCGGCGGAGGTAAAGGCGGACATGGAAAATCAGGAGGATTTGGAGCACCACATTATCATCATTATTGGAACGGAAGATTTGTAGTAATACAATATGACAAAAATTTTCTTATGCTTGAAATAATAATAACATTATTAGTTTTAGCAATAGCTTTCGCAGCATATTTATATTCTTATAATCCTAACTTTAATGACCAAATAGCAGATTTAAAAAATAATTTTTTAACGTTTCAATTAATATGTATAGTTGCTTCAATAGCTCTATTAATACTTTTTACATTTATTTCAAAAAGTAAAGAAAGTTTAATAAGAAACTTAAAATTTGTAGCCATTTTATCTATAATAGCAATTATATTTCAAATAGGGATAAAAATAAGCTTAGATAGTAATTATAATAAAGAAACATTTGCCAATATGTATGATCAGTATGAAAGTCAAGGAACAGAAAAAGATAATAAACAGCAGGTCGTAGTTGGAATATTTTCAGGAGTACAAGTTTCAAGTGTAAAAGATACATATATTCAAAACTGCTTAACTGCATATACAACTTTTAAAATAAAAACAATTCTATATATAGGATTATACATTTTAATAGCATTTTTTATGTTTTATCTTATACACAGAATAAAAACAATTGAAGATAAAAAAGATAGATTAGAAAAAGACGATAATGTAGTATATGATAACGAAGAAAATGTAAAAATTTAATTTTAAATAAAAAAACTTATAACAAAAATTTGTTATAAGTTTTTTTGTTGATAAATTAAAATTATTAATTATATTATAGTTTATCATAAAATTCTTCAGTAAAATTTTTAGGTTTAGTTTGTCCCTCGGCTTTTTTTATACTTGAAAAAGCAAGATATAATAAAATTAAATTAACTATTAAAAAGACATCAACAAGATATGGTGACAAGTTATAAAAAAGAAAATCCAAGCTTGCAAAATAATAAAAAACTTCAGTCATAACCTCTGGAAGATTTGCAAGTAAATTTATAAGGTCATAAATAATTAGCCAACCTACTGGTATCATAGATATAATAATATATGTTTTAGCAGCTTGTGTATCTTCATTCTTTATCCTGAAGAAAGCGAGAAGTAAAAAAACAAATGATATTATTTCAAATATTAAACCAAAATCGAAGGCTCCATATAATAATGCTATTAAATAAGTAATAAAGCTAAATATAAAAGTAGCCATACTAATTTTTAGTAAATTAGAAGCACGGTCTAGATATGCTTCTTTGATGTGTGTTTGATTTTCAATATTATTTTCCATATCAAAAACTCTCCCTTTTATAATCATAAGACAATTTTATACAAAAAAATAATATTATGCAATATTTATGCAATTTATTTTTATTATTATAGTCTAAATCTATTTTTTATGATATAGTAAGGAATATAGTATAAAAATCACAGTAATTGGAGGAAAATATGGACTTTAAAACAGAACTTAAAAATTATCAAGATATAGTAGATAAAGAATTAGAAAAATATATTAGAAAAGACGAATGCATAGAAAAAGTATTAAATAGTGCAATGGAATATAGCTTAATGGCAGGTGGAAAAAGACTAAGGCCAATTTTGGTTATAGCAACATATAAGCTATTTAAAGAAAATATTGAAGAATGTTTTCCTTATGCTGTTGCAATAGAAATGGTTCATAATTTTTCTTTAATACATGATGATTTACCAGGAATAGACAACGATGACTTTAGACATGGAAAACCTACTAACCATAAAAAATTTAATGAGGCTACAGCTATACTTGCAGGAGATGGTTTATTAAATGATGCCTATATGGTAATTGCAAACGATTTAAAAAATACAAATTCTTCAAACAATCTAAATAAAGCAGAAAAATTAGAAAATTTAGATAACTCAAAATACTCTATAACAAAATTAAATAAAAAAATAAGAATTTTTAATGAGTTCTCTAATGCCATAGATAGAATGATTGCAGGAGAATATATAGACACAGAATATGAAGGAAAACAAGTTTTAGAAGAAAATCTAGAATATATGGACGAAAATAAAACAGGTGCACTATTAAAACTATCTGTAAGAATGGGAGCAATACTAGCAGAATGTTCTGAAGAAGATATAGAAAAACTAACAGCTTATGCTAAAAAAATAGGATTAGCTTTCCAAATTAAAGACGATATATTATCAGAAGAAGGAGATGAAAAAATACTTGGTAAACCTGTTGGAAATGATAAAAAATTAAATAAGTGTACTTATGTATCAAAATATGGTTTGGACAGTGCAAAAGCTAGGCTAAATGAATTAATAGAAGGAGCAATAAAAGATATAGAAATATATGGTGAAAAAGCTGAATTTCTAAAAGAGTTAGCAGTTTATATAAAAGAAAGAGAAAAATAGAAATTGGGACCAGATCTAAATTTCTTAAATTGAGAAATTTGGAACAGATCATAAAAATAGAATAAATAGAAATTAGGGACAGGTCATTAAAGATTTATATTTATAATTATAGTGCTTAAGCCAAAACGTAGTATTTTGCAGTGAAACAAGGTCTTAAAATTTGTGTAAACACAAATTTTAAGTAGCTGTGCGTCCGCAGTTGAACGAAAAAATACTACGTTTTTGGCTTTTGTATAAATCTTAGAAAAAATGACCTGTCTCTAATTTTCTACAAATATTTCTTCAATTTTTCTACAGTATTTTCTTGGAATGTAATAAAATCTTTTAAAATATTTTTTACAGGTTCTGTAGCATCTGGATTGTTATTCCACAATTTTACGCCTTCAATAATTCCCATATTAGTTCCCTGAAGCATCATTTCAGAAATTTTTGAATTACTCTTATCTGTCAAAGTGTTCATTTCGATACTCATCCAACCCATGGCTTTTTGCATAGGATTTAATTGATCTGGAACATCTGAATAATTACTCATCTCATCATTTACCCTGTGTAAAAGATCTCCATATTCATTATATTGATACAACAAATCATCTTTAAAATTTTTATCTCCTATTTTTTGAGTTATATTAGAAATAGAATCCATTCCCATTTGTAAACCTTTACTAATTTCATTTAAAATATATTTAGAATTATCCATAAAAAACCTCCATTCAGTAATAGTATTTTCAAAAATGGACAAAATATTAATATTTTTATTGGAAAATATATTCTTTTTATTATTTTTATGATATAAATTAACAAAGGGGGAATTTTTTATGAAAAAGAAAAATATTAAATTAATAATTATTGTAGCAATTATAATTTTGATTTTTTGGGCGTTTGTGTTTTTTATGGTTTATAATATAATGCAAAGATCAAGTTTAATAACAGAATTTGAGGAAATAACAGAATTAACAAGTAAAGACTATGAAACTATGGATATCGAAGAAATAAATATGAGACTTGATAGGACAATTTCAAGTGGAAAATATGCAGAAGTAGAAAAATCTGCAAAACAGTATTTAAAAGATGTTTTTAAAAATACAGAAGAAATGTCTGAAATATTAAATGATCCAGACATAGCTCATTCTTTAACAATAGACAATTACAAAGAAGATGGACCAGAATTTAAAGAAACTAAAGAATATTTGACAAAAACAAAACAACAATTACAAAATGGCGTGGATACATATAAAGAATTTTTTACAGAAGAAAAAATCATGTCTTATATTAATGAAAAAAATTTAAGTGATTCTTATAAAAAATTTTATAGAGAAAAAATAATGGGAGATCCTGCTAATAAGGAAGATATTCAATCAGTAGAAGATTCTATAAGTGAAGTAATTGATGCATTAGACAAATCGGAGGATGTTATAGATTTTTTAATAAAAAATAAATCTTCATGGTCAATAGAAGGAGAAAATATTGTATTTAATGATAATAATACACTTGACCAATATAATGTATTAATAATGAAACTTTTATAAGATAAAAAGTATTAAATAAAAAATTATTAATAATTAATAATAAAATAAAAATTGTTATATTATTAATTATTAAAAAGAGAAATCATTATATTATTAATAAAAAAATAAAACAAAAGTAAAAACAAAAAATAGAAAATATAAAACAAAAAAATAATTAATTGAATAAAAAATTATATTTATATATTTTAAATAAATGCTACAAAATTTTGGTAGCATTTATTTTTTTGACCAATAATTGTCAAACTAATTATAAGAAAAATAAACATAATAAATATTGTAAAAACAAAAAAAGGAGGATTTTTATGAAAAAACTAATTAGTTTTATTTTACTTTTGGCAGTTATTGCGTTGTGCTTGCCAGTTTATGCAGATGCACTTCAAAATGTTACTGTAAATGTAGATAAATCTACTGTACATCCAAATGAAACTGTTAAAGTAGATGTGGATTTTGGACAAGAAATGGGGTCATATACAGTTGATGTTGCTTATGATAATAATCTTTTTGAATATGTGTCAGCAGAAGGTGGAACAGCAGACGATAACGGTACTAGAATAAGAGTATATTTCTTTGATTCTGCTGGCGGAACTAATCCGAGAAGCAATATGTCAGTAACATTTAGAGCTAAAGATGTTACAACATCAAATCCAACAGATTTTAGCATAACAGCAGAAGGTTTAGCAAATCCAGATGCATCTGTTACCTACGATGATATCACAACTCCTATAGACAAAAGCATAATTGTAGAGCCACAATATGTAGACTACAACATCGACTTAACTTATAGTGGTGATGTAATAGTAAATGAAGAAAAAGACATGAAACTTACTATATCATCTTCTATGGGAAAAAATTACGAACATACAAGAATATTAGCAGAAGCTACAACTCCTGATGGTGCTACAATAAAATTACTTGGAACAGATGAACAACAATTAGAACATGATATTATTCAAAGCGGATGGGGAGATGCTTCAGGAGATCAAATTGGTGGAAAAGATGTATCTAAAGAGCTAAATTTAAGAGGAATTTTTGACAAAGCAGGAGATTATACACTAAAAATAAAATTGATAGACAGAGATAACTCTGATGCAGAAATTGCAAGTAAAACATTTAGCATTAATGTAAAAGAAACACAAACTGTAACACCACCTGAAAATAATACAACAGGTAATGAGATAGCAGGTGGAGTTACTAATGAAATTACAAATGAAAATAATACTGAAATAGGAAATATAAATAGCATTGATAATACAAATAATGAAGAACCAAGTACATTACCTAAAACAGGTAGTACAGTTTATTTAACAGGCGCTTCTATTATAGCAGCCCTAGCAGTATCATATTTTACATTAAAAAAAGATAAACAAAAATAATTTATTCTTAATTATAAAATATGAATAAAATAGTGATTTCCTTTATACAGGAAGTCACTTACATAAGATATTAAATAAATATAAAAAATATAATTGACATAAAATATCAAATAAATGTAATTGGTAGAAAACATTAAATAAATATAGTTGGCACAAAATATAAGTTGTAAATATAAGACGTAAATTATATGTCAATATAAAATTAATCTAATAAAATAATCATATTTTTAAATCTATAGATAAAAGAGGATTGAAATGAATAGAAGAGGAAAAAGATTTAATAAAGAAAAAAACATAAAAGGAAAAGCAAAAAGTATAATAAGAGCATTTATTATACTTTTTATTTTAAGCATCATTTTTTATATGATATATGGTTGGTACAAAGAAAGTAAAATAAAAGTTGTTAAAAATATTAAAACAGAATTAACTAAAGTAGAAAAACAAGATAGAACAGAAAACATAATGAAAATAATTCTTGAAGACGAAGAGCAAAGTAATGTCGAAGAAAATATAGAAGCAAATGAAGAAAATGAAGAAAATGAGCAGACAAACAAGGAAGGTCAATTGGAAGAACCAGTTCCTAATGAATATTTAGGACATAAAGTTAGTGCAAGATTAGAAATACCAAAACTTAATATAAACTCAAATGTCTTAGAAGAATATAGTACAGAAGGATTAGAAGTATGTATATCTAAGTTTTGGGGTTCAAACCCAAATGAGATAGGAAATTATTGTATTGCAGGACATAACTATGGAAGAAAGAATATGTTTGGATATTTAGGTGACTTAGAAATAGGTGATAAAATTTACTTATCTGATAATAAAAATGGAAAATTTAGTTATACTATTTATGACAAATATAGAATAGAAGCTGACAATACTGAACCTTTGTCGCAAGACACAAATAAAAGAGAAATAACACTAATAACTTGTTCGAGTTATTCGAACAAGAGGTTAATTATAAAAGCAGCAGAAGATTAAAGTTAGTTAGAAAGGCTTAAATATGAAAAACAAAAATGTTAAAGTTAAAAACAGTCATATGTTAAATGAAAAAACAAAAAAATATTCTAGACTATCTACATTTGCATACATTACATTAATTGTAATTGCTGCATTAGTAGTTGTTTTTGTAATATCAATTAATATAGATGCTGCAGAAAAGAAAGAAGGAATAGAAAGTTTTCCAGATAGTTATAAACCATACTTATTAGAGCTTCAGAAAAAATATCCTAATTGGCATTTTGTAGCGTTATACACAAATTTAGATTGGAAATATGTAATAGACAATGAAAATGTATTTGGAAAAAACTTAGTTCCTAAATCGTATTCAGATAGATGGAAAAATACAAAACCAGGTGAATACAATGTAGAAGTAGATAGTGGTTGGGTAGATGCTTCAAGAATGGCTGTAGAATATACAATGGACCCAAGAAATTTTTTGAACAATGTTAGAATATTTCAATTTGAAAGGCTTTCCTATGATGAAAAAACAAACAACAAGGAAGGTGTAGAAAAAATACTTTATGGTACGGAATTTTATGATAGAACAGTTCAATATGTTACGAGTAGCGGAAGTACAGTTACTATGAATAGTAAATATTCAGATCTTATATTAAAGGCTGGAAAAACTTCAGCTGTTAGTCCATATCACTTAGCTTCGAGAATAAAACAAGAGGTGGGACCGTTTTTATCACATGCATCTATATCAGGAACAGTTAAAGGATATGAAGGACTATATAATTTTTATAATATAGGAGCAACAAGTTCATCAGAGCCCATGGGAGCAATAAAAAATGGATTGCAATATGCTAAAGATGGAAAAGGCGCAAGCGAGCAAACTAAAACAAAATACCTAATTCCATGGAATACAAAAGAAAGAGCTATAACAGGTGGGGGAATTTTTATAGGGTCAAGTTATATAAATATTGGACAAGATACCATATATTTGCAAAAGTTTCACGTAACAAGTAGCACAGGAGGAGAACTATTTTGGCACCAATATATGACAAATGTCTTAGCACCATATAGCGAGTCAAAATTAATTTATAATGGATACGCAAATATGAACATGTTAAATAATAGCATGACATTTGTTATACCAGTATACAATAACATGCCAGAAACACCAGTAGAAAATCCTAACATTTTAGAAAGCGACTTTACAAATGATAATACAAAGGTATATGCAGATGTACAAACAACGCTAAATATACGAGAAGGACCGTCTTCATCATATGAGGTGCTTACATCAGTAGACAGAAATGTAATAATGACAAGAATTGCAAAAGGAAAACAGTCAGGCGAGTTATGGGACAAAGTAAAACTTCCAAATGGAATAATAGGTTATGCATTCCAAAGTTATTTAAAAGAAGTACCAGAAAAGCAAATAGAAAAGATAAATTTAACAATAGATAAAACAACAATAAACAAAGGAGAAACAATAAAATTAAATGTAGAAATATTGCCAGAAGAAGCAAAAGACCATGAAGTAATTTATAGTTCAAGCGATAGTAATGTAGCTCAAGTAGACGGAAGCGGAAACATAACAGGACTAAAGTCTGGAAAAGCTACAATAACAGTAAAAGCAAAAGAAAATAATGTGTCTGGCAGTGTTGATATACTTGTTTATACACCAGTTAGCGATATAATTTTGCCAGAAGACGAAATATATTTACAAAAAGGCGAAGAAATTACAATAAATCCAATAATACTTCCCACAGATGCAAGCAACAAAAACTTAAGCTTTAAATCATTAAATATAGATATAGCAACAATAACAAACAATGGACTTATAACTGCAATCAGCGAAGGAGAAACTAACATAGAAGTTAAAACAGATGATGGAGGAATAACTAAACAGGTAAAAATTACAGTTTTAGGACAGCTAGAAGATACAGATATAGAATTTAGTGAAGGATTAAGAATAGACAATAATATAATAAGTGGATGGAATATAAAAGAATTAAAAGTTAGCGATGTAATTGGCAAAATAAATACTAAATTTGATATAGAAATATATAATAGTAGTGGAAAGAAACTTGAAGAAAACGAAATGATAGGAACGGGAAGCAAAATAAGACTATTAGAAAACGGAAAAGTAAAAATGGAATATAAAGTAGTCATATATGGAGATGTAAATGGAGATGGAAAAATCAATTCAATAGACTTATTAGTATTACAAAGACATATATTAGAAATAGAAAAACTACAAGGAGTATTTTTAATAGCAGGAAATATAAATAAAAATGGTAAAAATCCATCATCAGTAGACTCTCTAATAATACAAAGACATATACTAGAGCTAAAGTTTATTGAACAATAGTTGGAAATTAGGGACAGGTCATTTTTTCCCGATTTGGGAAATTGGGGACAGGTCATCTTCCATAACAGTGGAAATTAGGACCAGATCTAAATTTCCGTTTTGAAGAAATTTAGATCTGGTCCTAATTTCTTTAAAGGAGGCGCAAATGAATAAAAAAACAAATTATGTGTTAAGTATAATTATAGTAGCTATAATTATTGAAATCTGCATTATAATGGTTTGCGAATTTACAAATATGAATAATAGTAAAAATGTTAATGCAAAATTGGCCAATAATGAAATTATAGGGCCTAGGATAAATAAGATAGATGAAAGCAATGAAGAATTATATATTGATTTTAATAATACTTCTATAGCATCAATGACTTTGGAAATATTTTTTGATACGAAAATTTTAGAATATGAAAATAATATGGAAAACTCAAATTATAGTAATGGAAGGCTACTATATACTTGGGTTTCTGAAACAGGTAGAAATGAACAAATTAGTGAAATAGGACCTTTTAAATTTAAAAGATTAAGTGATGCAAACAGTAAAATATTAGTAACTGGTGAGTTTTACAATGAAAAAGGTGAAAGAATAAATATAGATAGTCAAAGTACTAATATAGTGAGTTCTACACAAAACATAAATACAAATAATGAGGAAAATATAGAAAATGAAAATGGAAATAGTAATAGTGATAATAATACAAATATATCAAAAGACAATACAAATTTAGCTGTGTTAAGGTTAAATCATGAAGGAATTAGTCCAAATTTTTCCAAAGAGATAAAAGAATATTATATAGTAGTAGATGAATCAATTAATAAATTTAATATAACAACGATAGCGGAAAATCCGAATTCTATAATAAATATTACAGGAAATGACAGCCTAAAATCAGGATTAAATATGATTAATATTAATGTAAAGTCAGAGGACAAAACAAAAGAAGCAAATTATAAAATATATGTAACAAAAACGTCAAATATGGAAAAAGCCAATGCTAATTTAGAAAATTTGGCAATAGAACACGGAACTTTAAATCCAGAGTTTGATGCAAATATAACAAATTATAAAGTAGAAGTAAGTAATAGCATAGATACTGTAAATGTTTTAGCAGTGCCAGAAAGAATAAATGCAAAAGTTAATATTAATAAAAATAATAAATTAGAAGTAGGTGACAACACTATTGAAATTATAGTAAATGCAGAAGACAATATTACTAAAAAGAAATATATAGTTGTAGTTCATAGAAGAACTAATGATGAGGAAACTCAGGCAGAAGAAGAAACAAAAGCACAAACAGAAAGACTTTCTGCAATTTTGCAAGAAAACAATAATCTAAATAATAATATGGAACAAGAAGTAGTTACAGAAGCAAACAATGAAGTGACAAACGAAACAGAAGAGGCAAGCAATAAAGTATCTGATGATATATATGTATATGGTGCTGTGGGAATAGCAATAATATTAATTATTATATGTGTTATATATAATAAACGTAAAAAATCAAAAACAACATAAAAAATTAAGCAAATAATTTGAAAAATCAATCTTTACATGAGATTGATTTTTTTGGGATTTCATGGTAAATTATTTATAGTAAATGAAAAATAACGTAATAATATATGTACATTTGACTATGAAAGGAAAATGATAATATGAGAATTATATTAGCGTCACATTCACCAAGAAGGAAAGAATTAATGGATTTAATGGGATTAAATTATGAAGTAATGGTAAGCCATGTAGACGAAACTTTGAAACCTGGATTAACAATAGAGGAACAAGGTAAAAGACTTGGATATATAAAAGCAAAAGCTGTATTTGATAAAACAGAAGGAGATAGAATAGTTATTGGTTCTGATACAATGGTATTTAAAGATAACGAGGTTTTTGGAAAGCTAAAAAATAAAGAAGATGCCATAAGAATGCTGAATACACTAGGAAATACAGATCATAGAGTTATAACAAGTCTTACTGTATTAATCCAAGATGGAGATAAATATACTGAGTACATAGATTATGACATTACTAAAGTATATCTTAAAGACATTAGTCAAGAAGAAACTTTGCAATGGATTGAAGAAGGCAAGCCATATGATTTTGCAGTAGCACATGCAATACAAAGTAAGTTTGGAGTGTTTGTAGAAAAAATAGATGGAAATTATTTTACAGTTGTAGGGCTACCAATACATAAATTATACGATGTTATTAAAAATTATATATAAAGGATTTTATTATGGAAAATATACCAGTTGAAAAAAATAAAGAATATATAGTAGATATAATTGATAATGGATTTGAAGGAGAAGGAATTGCTAAGATAGATGGATATACTATCTTTATTAATGGTGCGATAAAAGGTGAAAAGTGTAAAACACTAATTGTTAAAGTTACTAAATCACATGGATATGGAAAGATAATTGAGATTATAGAAAAATCTAATGACAGAGTAGAAGCGGATTGTGCTACATATAAAAGATGTGGAGGATGTAATTTAAGACATATAAAATATAATAAAACATTGGAAATGAAAAGAGATGTAGTACAAAATTTAGTAAATAAAACTTTGAAAAATAAAATAACAGTAAACAATACAATTGGAATGGATAAGCCATATTATTATAGAAATAAAGCTCAATATCCATTTGGAATTAATAAAAATGGAGAAAAAGTTTTTGGAATATTTGCACAAAGGACACATGAAATTATAGAAATACAAGAATGCAAAATACAAAATCCTATATCGGAAAAAATAGCAAGAGAAGTAATTAGTTTCATAAGAAAAAATAATATATCTGTGTATAATGAAGAAACAGGCGAAGGACTTTTTAGACATTTAATAGTAAAAGTTGGCATAAAAACTAATGAAGTTATGTGTGTTATAGTATTAAATGGAGAAAAGTTTGAAAAAGAGCAAGAGTTTGTTAAAGTATTGCTTGACAAATTTAACAAAGACGACAAAAACGAGTTCAAAATAAAAACAATTGTAAAAAATATTAATACTAAAAACACAAATGTAATTTTAGGTGACAAGAATATTGTATTATATGGAGATGGGTATATTAATGACAAGTTAGGAAATTATACTTTTAAAATATCTCCTATGTCGTTTTATCAAACAAATCCCGTACAAACAGAGGTGTTATATAACAAGGCAATAGAAGCGGCAAAACTTAAGAAAAGTGATGTGGTGTTAGATTTATATTGCGGAATTGGTACAATTGGTATATATGCATCTTCATTTGTAGATAAAGTATATGGTATAGAAATTGTAGAGCAAGCTATAGAAGATGCAAAAGAAAATGCTAGAATAAATAATATAGAAAATATTAAATTTAGATGTGGTGCAGTAGAGGCTATATTAGAAGATTTAATAAAAGAGGAAAATATAGCACCAAATATTGTATTTGTGGATCCTCCAAGAAGAGGTTTAGATAAAAATACTGTAGATAACATTTTAAAGCTAAAACCAGAAAAGGTAATATATATTAGTTGCAACCCAGCGACTATGGTAAGAGATATAAATATGATGGAAGCGAAATATGAAGTAAAAGAAATTCAGCCAGTAGATATGTTTCCATATACGAGCCATGTGGAAGTCTGTGCGTTGCTAGAGTTGAAGAGTTACCAATAATACTAGAGTTTACTAGTTTTCAAGATACAATTATGTTTCATAAAAGAGGTAGATTTGGACTAGAAAAAGTACAAAATTCTGAAATTAATGTTAAGGTTGTTTTAGATATGGAGTGTGGAAACATATAAAATGAAATTTTAAAATTGATATAATAGTTGCTGTGAGTGGATTACAGAGATTATATATCTATGCTCAATACACCATATGATATGGTTGTATGTTGATGAACATATAAATTTATAAAATAAAATTTAAAAGTTAAAGAGAATCCTAAGTAAAGTGCCTTGTAAGATAGGTACTTTATTTTTGCTCAAAAATCAATAGATTTGGTAATGAATTTTAGTGAATTTGTTGAGGAAAATGTAAATTTGTGATATAGTGTAGGCATAAAGTTAGGAGTGTAAGAATATGGAAAAAGAATATTGTATAATTACAACAGCATGTAATAAAAAAGAAATTGCTGACAAGATAATAGAGACTTTATTAGAAAAAAGGTTAGTTTGTTGTTGCCAAGTAATAAATATAAATAGTTCGTATTGGTGGAAAGGAAAAATTGAAAGAGAGCCAGAGTTTTTTATTCAAATGAAAACAAAAAGGAATTTATTTAAAGAAGTCGAAGAAGAAATACTAAAAATTCATGATTACGAAACTTGTGAGATTATATCTTATGATATTACAAATGGAAATGAAAAGTTTTTAAAATGGATAGAAGAAGAAACAAAATAGAAAAAATGGGAAGGAAGTAATAAATTGTATAGTCAATTAGATTTATGGAATAAGTTAAATGAAGAAAACACCTTGCAAGAAGTACAACAATATATAAAAGATGTAATAGAAATAAGAGGTTTTTCAAATCAAGAAATAGAAAAAACAATGTTATTACTATTAGAAGAAGTTGGAGAATTAGCAAAAGCTATAAGGAAAAATTCTACAGATATGGGAATTGATAAAAATAAAGCTAACCATTATGATACAGTAGAAAGTGAAGTAGCAGATGTTTTTATTGTGTTATGTAGTGTATGCAATAAACTAGATATTGACTTATATAAAGCTTTAAAAGAAAAAGAGCAAGAAAATATAAATAGGATTTGGAAAAAAGAAAATAACTAGAAAGGCTAGGCAATATAAATGATATACCTAAAAACATTTAAATTAAGTGATAGCAGAATGACAAATAATAATATATATCCATTTAATGTATTACAAAATAAAGAGCCAGACATATTTATATTCGATAACATAACAGTATTATATGGAAATAACGGCTCAGGAAAATCAACCATACTAAATACCATTGCTCATAAATTAAATTTAAAAGGAAAAGAACGAAGTAATCCAAAAGTTGTTGGAACATTAGATTATTTTGAGGATTATGCATCAAAATGTGAATATGAACTAGGAGAAAAATGAGAATGGTAGAAAAGTATTCAATTTATAATTGCAACGCATTCTCCATTTATGTTAGGAATTCTAAATACTAAAATATATAATTTAGATACAAAAGATTTTAAAGCTCAGAAATGGAGTGAACTCGAAAATATAAGATATTTTTATGATTTTTTTAAAAGTAGAAAGAATGAATTTGAAAAATGAGTTAAAAGAAAAAATATGGAGGTTGAAAAATATGGATTTTGAAGATGAAGAATTTATCAAAAGAGAACAATCAGACGACTTATTATTTGAGGCATATGATGAACCAGTAAAAACAAAAGCAATAAAACTAGCAAAACAAGCACTTGAATTAAATCCAAACAATATAGATGCAGAAAACTTTATTACAAAATATGAAACCAATACAATAAAAAAATTAAAGAAATATGAAGAAACATTGAATAAGGAAAAGGCTAATTTGGAAAAAGAGGATTTTTTCAATGAAGAAAATATAGGAATTTTTTGGGGCTTAATAGAAACAAGACCTTTTATGAGAACAAAACATAGTTATATGCTAACATTAATGGAATTGGGAAGATATACAGAGGCAATAAAACAAGGTGAAGAACTATTAAAATTATGTGAAAGTGATAATTTAGGAATAAGATATTTGATGATAGGCTTGTATACTGTACTAGAAAAATTCGACAAAGCTGAAGAACTATATAATAAAT
>ERZ1643251.966-NODE-966-length-35597-cov-11.020820_pt1 | contig 35597 bp, 30 predicted proteins | sample MGYA00579261_ERZ1643251 | MGnify/ENA primary metagenome ERZ1643251 (study PRJEB29033, sample SAMEA4952267) | chicken gut metagenome | biome: Broiler Chicken; feature: Gastrointestinal Tract; material: Caecum | place: Ireland | collected 2018 | study: Broiler... | reverse complement strand
TTCTGTTGAGCCTAATTTTTTCGGCTTAGTTTTTCATAGATCACTTGACACTACCACTGAATCGGGAATGATGACAGCCTGAATTGTCAGACCTTCTGCCCGGTAGATGTAAAACTCAATGTCTTTATTCCAAAGTTGGATTCGGTTTTCTACATTTTTTAGTCCAATGGAAGTAGAAGAAAAGAGCTGTTCTTTTTGAAATCCAACGCCGCTGTCTTCAATAACAATATAAATCTTTTCCCCGTGTTTTTCCACTGAAATGTCAAGCGTGCAGGGGACTTCGCTGGGTTCGATGCCGTGGATAACCGCATTTTCCACCAGCGGCTGCAGTAGCAGTTTCGGCATTTTAAGCAAGCGTAAGGGCTCCTCGCAGAAAATGTGATATTGGATTCTGTCCCCAAAACGCAGGTGGAAAAGAGAACAATAACTTTCCAGGAAATCAAGTTCTTTTTCCAGGGTGGTTTCCTGCTCTTTACTTAATACATAACGGAGAATATTGGCGAAACGATAAAAACAATCGTTCAGCAGCTCGGTTTCTCCAATTTGGTTGAGCGTGATAAAGCTATAGATCGTATTGATAATAAAGTGCGGGCGGATCTGGGATTGGAGTGCCTGAAACTGCAAATTTTTCTGGGCTATTAACAGCTCATATTCATTATGGATCTTTTCCTGAAGCTTTTTCGCCATATGGTTGACGGAAGAACCGATGTCCTGGAATTCCCGGATGGGAAGGTCCGGGCAGCGTGCATCCAGGTCGCCTTTTTCCATCGTTTTCAGTACGGACTGGATACGATGTACCGGCATCTGGATCCATCGATTATTTCCCCGGAAGAGGAGATATGCGATGCAGATGGCAACCAGGAAACCGACAACGCATATGAGCATGAATGTTGCAAACTGCTGTACGACATAAGAAGTAGAAAGCAGCACGTGGATAGTCAGCGGGTAGTTCTCCAGAGGCTGTGAATCTTGGATCCATATACGGCCGCCGTAACGGAAAGGCGAACTTCCCAAGTGGTTCAAAAAAGCATCGTCTATATCCTGACTGGAATAGATGAGTTCTCCGTCGTCGTTGGTAAAAAGCACGATGCCGGGGGTATTGGCATCCAGTTTTGAAAATAGTGTATCCAGAAAGGATGTTTTCAGATTGATCATGATTACATTTTCCTGATCCGGATCATGGAGATTTTTCAGCTGACGTGAGACAAAAAAACTGTCGGCGTTCTGCGCAGATTCAACATTTTTCGGATCCTGATAGGGGGTAATCGCTATCTTGCCGTCTTTCTTCAGTGCGGCCAGATACCAGCTGCGGTCTTCCAGAGACTGCGTAGTGGGAAGATACTGATAATAGTTTTCTGCATTAAAATAAAGAACTTCCTGTTCGGATATAAACAGCAGGTCGCCAAAATCATCTCTTGAATAAGCAGTAAGTGATAAAGTATCACCAATCTCTTCGCTCAGCCGGCTCTTGTCGTAGATAGACAAAACGGATAAATCCGTTTCTGACTGAAGATATGAATTAAAGTAGAGACCCTTCATAATATCGTCGATATCGTTGATATAGTTTGCCATATAAGCGCTGATCAGCTGCGTGTTGTTTTCGGACTGGGCATGGAGTCCCTGATACTGATAATCGCTGAACAGGTAGGATATAAAAAATTCGATCAGGATCAGCGGGACGATGAAACTCAGAATAAATGTAAGAAACAGTTTATGAGAAAGAGACGGAAGCCGCGGCGATTTCATAGGATATTTCCTCCTTGGTTTTCTTTTCTGATTATATCAGACGAAAGCGCAGGGTTGAAGATCTTCTGGGAAAATAGCATGAAAATAATAGAAAAGAGCAAGAAATCTTGTATGGAATCCATGATATACCAATAGTGAAGTATTTGGGAGGTGAAGGTATGAGCGATATGTTAATGGGCTTGACCGGAGATACCACAGAATCTTTTTTAATCTCTGTCCTGGTTCGTTTGTTCTGTGCGGCGATCTGCGGCGGCATCATCGGATTTGAGAGAGGGTTGAAGGGACGTCCGGCAGGTCTGAAAACTTTCTCATTGGTGTGCATTGGAGCCACTATGGTAATGGTGACGAACGAATATATTATGATTTATGTTTCGGGCGGAAGCGGAGATGCGGCCAGGATGGCTGCTCAGGTCATCAGCGGTATTGGGTTTCTGGGAGCCGGTACGATTATGGTCACGGGAGCGAACCAGGTTAAAGGGCTGACTACGGCAGCAGCGCTTTGGGTGACGGCTGCCCTGGGCATAACAATAGGGTCAGGATTTTATTTTGGAGCTATAGCCGGCACCGTTATGGTATGTGGGTTTTCAGGGTTGTACACTCTGTTTGACAGTGTAATAATTGGAAATTCCCGTTATATGAAGCTTTGCATTGAAGGAGCGGATGAACGGTTTATGATCCGGCTCCTGGATTTCCTCTCGGAGCGTCAGATTCAGGTAAAAAACCTTACAAGAAGAGCGGAATATAAATGGTATAAAAAAGACATATGTGCTATTGTGGAATTGGACTTTGGAAAAAGACAGAAGCATCAGGAAGTGCTGGAAGAGATCGGAAAGATTGAAGGCATAAGATTTATACATGAAATCTAATAGAAGAAAGAAGGATAAATTATGAGATTGACATTGGATAAGGCAAAAGAGTTATTGGAACATGCAAAAAAAACAGTTGAAAATGATGGATTTATCCGTCACAGTATCTGTGTGGGAGATACGGCTGCGGTGATCGCGAAAGCACTTGGACTGGAGGACCCGGATTATGCCAGAGCACTGGGATATGTGCATGACATAGGAAAGCATCTTAATGAGAAAGATGTGGAATGGCATGACGTTCTGGGATTCAATTATCTACTGGAGCAGGGGATCGATGAGCAGGATGCCTGGATTTGTATGACCCATTCTTATATCAATGGAGATTACACCTGTGAGGCGGGAGGAATCCCTAAGAAACATCCGTTGCGCTGTGAGAAACTGCGGGAACATCATTATAATACTTATGAGGAGATTATTAATCTATGCGATCTCATGTGCCTGTTCGAGACCATGACGATGGAAAAAAGACTGATCGATTTGTTGGTACGGAAAGGAGTTCATGAGAATACGCATTACCACATTGTAGAGTCGCTGAAACTGAAAGAAAAATATGATAAAATGCTTGGGCATAATCTGTATGATTTATTTCCGCACATAAAAATATAAAAATAACCATATAGGCACCGGGGATCCCATTTCCATACATTTTATCTATACAACGCTATCGACAATAGGTATTTGTCATTTTCTGATTCTTGTCATAAAATAGCAGCGTAAAGATTGGAGGCGTTGAGATTGAAGACAATACAGAATCAGACTTTTGACGAAGAGAGAGCTCTCTATGGGAGCAGGGATATATTGGTAAAAGACTGCGCTTTTGACGGACCGGCAGACGGGGAGAGCGCTTTTAAGGAATGTGCGGATATCCGGGCGGAGCACTGTTTTTTTAATTTGCGGTATCCGTTCTGGCACGCAAAGCACGTGCTGGTGAGAAACAGCGTGGTAAAAGGGGAATATCTGGCATGGTACTGCGAAGATGTGACCTTTGAGAACTGCAAGATTATCGGGACACAGCCGCTGTGCTATTGTAAGAATCTGAAACTGATTAACTGTGAAATGATCGATACGGATCTGGCGTTTGAAAGATCAGAAGTGGAGGCAACCGTGCTTACGCCGGTGCTCAGTATCAAAAACCCGTATGCGGGGCATATCAGTGTTCCGTCTGTGGGAGAGATCATCAGAGATGATGAGCACGCAAAAGGAGAGATCCTGATCGGAGGTACCAGGAGAGCATGAGAAAGCATGCATCCCGGCTCCTGGTGCTGTCGATTCCCACCATTATAGAAGAGATCCTGTCGACTCTGCTTCAGTACGTGGATACTGCCATGGTGGGACGGCTGGGAGAGGAAGCTACGGCGGCGGTGAGCACGACCACCACCATCACCTGGCTGGTCAACAGCGTCCCGGGGGCTATCGGCACCGCGATGCTGATCCTGATCTCCAGGGCAGCCGGAGCAGGGGACAAAAGACAGGTGGAAAAATTATCGCAGCAGGCGCTGTTTTTATCAGTGCTGTCCGGCATCGTGCTGGGCGGCCTTTCTGTCGTGCTGAGTCCGTATATTCCGGGATGGATGGGAGCAGATCCGGGGATCCGCGCCGAGGCGTCCCGGTATTTCTTTATTGTCAGTATCCCCATGGTATTCCGGACGGCCAGTTCCGTGCTGGGAGACGCGCTGCGGGCGGTACAGGATACGAAGACGCCCATGCTGATCAGCGTGGCCGCCAACATCCTGAATATTATCCTGAACTATATCCTGATCTATCCTATGGGTCTGGGCGTCGCCGGAGCGGCGATCTCTTCTGCCGTTTCCTATATGATGTCGGGAATCCTGATGTATCTGGTCTACCGCCGGAAGCAGGAACTGCATTGGAAATGGAATACGTTCTCGGCGGAACCGGAACTGCTGAAAGAATGTACGGCTGTAGGATCTCCGGTGCTGGGGACCAGTGTGGTCTCCTGCCTGGGTTATGTGGTGTTCGCCAGTCTGGTCTCCGGAATGGGTACGACGGTGTTTGCCGCCCACTCTATCGCGGTGACGGCGGAGACGATCTTTTATGTGCCGGGATATGGCCTGCGTACCGCCACTTCTGCCCTGATCGGCACGGCCAGAGGCGAGAAGGACGATGAGAAGATCGCTGCGGTAGGAAAACTCAGTGTCCTGTTGACGCTGGGCATCATGTGCGTCAGCGGCGTTATCCTGTATATAGGGGCTTATCCGCTTATGAGTCTGTTCACGCCCAGCACCGCGGTGGTAGAACTGGGCGGTGAGATGCTGCGCATCGTTGCCCTGTCGGAACCGTTTTTCGGTCTGATGATTGTCCTGGAAGGAATCTTCTACGGACTGGGCAGGACCCGCTACGCGTTTGGGGTGGAGACCTTCGGCATGTGGGGCGTGCGCATCTTCAGCACCTTCCTGTGCGTCCGCGTCTGGGGTCTGGGGCTGCGCGCGGTGTGGTACTGCATGATCGCGGACAATATCTGCAAGGCGGTGCTGTTTGCGCTCCCGTTTTTAGTAATGTGGGTCCGCAGCAAAAAACTTTATAAACGTTAGATATCAAAAATATAACGTTCGTATGCGTTAATTATAGTTGTATGCCCATATTGGAAGCGTCTTTTTGCCGTAGGCGTGTAAGACAGATGGATATGTCCGTGGACAAAAAACTGTGGATGGTATTTCTCAATCAATTCCAGAAAAGCCTTAAATCCGGTGTGCGTAAGACTTTTGCCGTCGCCCAGGCCATAGGCCGGGGCGTGGGTAACTAATATGTCGAACCCTTTCCGGCGTTTGAGCTGAAACCAGAGCTTTAAAACCCGCATCCTCATTTCAAACTGCGTATACTGGAATGGACCGGGTTTATACCGCATAGATCCGCCAAGCCCTAAAAAGCGTATTCCCTGATACTCGAAGATTTGATCTTCAATAGAAATGCAGCCTTCCGGAGGAGTCGTATTGTAACAGGCATCGTGATTGCCATGGACATAGAGCACCGGACCGGAAAAGAAAGTTGCCAGAAAGGACAGATACTGAGGATTCAGATCGCCGCACGCAAGAATCACATCAATACCCTTTAACCGGCCGGGTTCGAAATAATCCCAGAGAGCGGGAGATTCCATATCTGCGATAGCCAGTATTTTCATAAGACTTTATCCTTTCCCAGGAAGATTCCCTGCATTTTCATCATCTGCGCAGCCTCGCCGTTCATCTCTTCAGGAGAAGGGAGACTGCCTTCTACATTTTCTGCCAGCCAGTCCATCCGGACGATCTGCGCGGGAGTAAGGGGCGTCTTCCCCGGAGTCCTGAGGATTCCGCTTTGATCGTAAATATCCCCGGAGAATATCTGAAAATTGCCGTTTACAATCTGTGCTTTTACCATTTCTACCAAACGGACGGACCGGGCAGGAATGTTTTTAGAAAAAATGACATCGATGATGCCGGAAGAAATCCCCCACCAGTAGTTGATGGAATCCCCCGCCATATCATGGCCATCCCGTTCCCAATTGCCATTGATAATTGTCTGCAGTATGCGGTAATAAAATTTTCCCCAATGCCAGATGGAGGATGCCAGATTTATCCCGCCTTCGTTTTGGGGACGGTATAGTCCGTACGGTTTAGGAGAGTGCGAAGGAGACAGCATTTCCGGGCCGGAGATCAAGTCTGCGCCGGCATCTTTCAAACGCTGTTCAGCGTTTCCCTGCTTTGAGGACCAGTCTAAAATAACTTTTGCGTCCGGAGACACCATCTGGACGCCGAGGGAAAAAGCGTTGATAGCCGCGGCTGTGCCGCAAAGGGGCATTTCGGCAATATAGCCGATTTTTCCACAGTCAGATAGAATGCCTGCCAGCATGCCCACCAGGAATTTTGCCTCGTAAAGACGGCCGTAGTAAGTGCGCAGGTGTCCGGTATAGGTATTCAGCGAACAGTTTAGAATCCGTATATTCGGATGGCGGATGGAAGCGCGTATACTCGCGTCCAGAAAACGGACGGAGGTGGTGAAAATAACTTGGCAGCCGTCAGATATGGCCTGTTCGACGGCTTTTTCTCCATCTGCCCCGGTCTTAAGCCCGTCATAAACATGGATGGAGATCCGCTCGCCCATCTGGTCCGCCAGATACAGGCGGCCCAAATCGTGCGCGTAAGTCCACCCGGAGGTATAGATCGTGCCATAATATATAAATCCTACCTTTAACCGGGGACGCGGCGAAGGGATCAGTTTTTTGATCAAAGATTTTTCTTTTTGTTCCGGGGGCTGGGTAATCAGGCGTACGGCCCCCCCGGAAGCCATCGATTCCAGATCCGGCCATAGAAGCGCGATCTCGCGGCGAAGCTGGTCCATCGACTTGTCCAGCATTCCGTCCCAGCCATAAACCCCCAAATACAGAAGAAAACCGTCCCCTGGCTGGATAGGCAGCTTCATGCCTCCCTTTTCTTCGTAAATCTCAGAAAAACGGAGGAAAGCGGAAGAAAAAGACATACGGTCATCCTGGCTCCAGGAGTCCTGGGGATTTTTTCCGATTAACTGGCAGAGACGGGAGAAACCTCCCGGTCTGGAGAAGTAGATGGTGTTGACGCCGGACGCCCGGTAAAAATCCATGTATTCATAATAGATTTTTAGTTCCGGCGAATCTCCCGGGGCTGGGACAATGCGGGTTACGTATCCGGGAATACTTACAGCGTCCGTAAATTTCAGCACGCTGACCCGTTTGTTGCCCTCTATGATGTAATAATAATTCATGAATTCACAGGCAATAACGGGCTCTCGAATTCCTTCTTTTAGATGCGACAGATAAAGAGAACTCCATTTGTCAGCAAACTCTGATTCTTCCGGCAAAAGGGGCATGAAATTGCCTGCAAAGGCGCGTGTGCGCCCGGAGGTACGGGTTCCGACAATCCGGGAAAGAGGAATTTCTACCAATCCCAGATCTACTTCCCCCACAGTCTGGGTAAAAGGGAGGATTTCATCCAATACCTGAAGATAAGGATTGCGTTTGGCATCCATATCCTGGCGGTATGCTCTCAAGGCCATTTTGCGTGCCTGCGAATATTCAGGGACCATACTATTCTCCTTTCATGCTGCGTCTGGCGGATCTGGGCAGCGTGCAGTTTTCCTCGCGCCAGTGGTTTGGCGAAATACCGTAAATGGTTTTAAAAGCTCTTGAAAAATGCAGCTGGTTGGGATAACCGCACGCTTTCCCGATCTCGCTGATATTCATATCTGAAAATTTTAACAGTTCGGCGGCCCGGTTCATACGGTAGTGCATTAAGAAATGCTGCAGCGTTTGGTTGGTATTTTCGCGGAAAAGTTTTCCGAGATAGTTGCGGTTCAGATTACAAAATGCCGCGATATCTTCTACGGTGATGGACCGGTTATAATTTTGTTCCACAAAAGAGATTGCGTTCTTAATATAAAAATCTTTCATCCTTCCGGCCGGATTTGATTTGGCGGCAGCAGAGCACTGTATCAGCCGGTCAAACAGTAAATACAGATGCCCGATCTGGTAGATGGGGGACTGGCCTGGATTGTCTACGATATGCATTAATTCATCCCTGATCAGGGAAGCGTATTCCTGCTTTTTAATCTTATATATGGGATTATCATAACTCAACCCGGCCATTTTCATAAATTCCATGGCTTTTACTCCGTCAAATTCCACCCAGGCATATTCCCACGGCAGATTTTCGTCGGCATAGTAAGTGTTTATCTGTTCCGGACAGATTAAGAATCCCTGACAGGCTTCCATCCGGTATAAATGGGTGGTGCCGGATGAGTCGTTGGAGCTTAAATATCCTTTCCCGGAGAAGATATAGTGAAAAAGATAATGGTTTCTTTTTGCAGGACCATATGAGTGCAGCGGCGCGCACCGCTCCCACCCATATTGGAAAATTGTCAGGTCAATATTTTTGTCGTTTTGAAATACCCCAAATTTATAGTTTTTTTCCATACTGCCCTCCTGATATACCAAAATGATAGCACATTATATAAAAAATGTATAGATATTGCATTTTGGTATATAAATATTTCTCCTGTTCATATCGTTTGAATTGGTGGATTGATATAATTCTAATGCACATCAGATTTGAGTTTCTGTAGCAAATACACAAAAAAGGAGGGAAAGGTGTGAAGAAACTGAAAAAGGTGGCGGTATTGTCGGCAGTATTGGCTGCGGTCTTCGCGCTGGGAGGCTGCCGGACCAATTCGGCGGATGGAAAAACTCATCTTACATTTCAGATCTGGGATGTTGCCCAAAGAGACGGCATGCAGGCAATGTGTGACGCCTATACGGAAATACATCCGGATGTGGAGATCGAAGTGCAGGTAACCAGTTGGAGCGAGTACTGGACAAAACTGGAAGCCGCGGCCATTTCCAATCAGATGCCGGATATTTTCTGGATGCATACAAACGAGATCCTTAAATACGCGGATTACGGAAAAATCGCGGATCTGACAGACCTGTACGATGAGACGGACCCCGGATATTTTGAGGAGCATTTCTCGGAAGTATCACTGAAAAATATCCAGGGCAGCGATGGACGGTATTATGGTGTGCCGAAAGACAAAGACACTGTAGGCCTGGTATATAACAAGGAAATGTTCGACGCTGCCGGAATTCCGTATCCGGATGAGAACTGGACATGGGACGATTTATGTGAAGCATCCCGGAAAATTTATGATGCTACCGGGAAGTACGGCTACATGGCCTATGCGGATGACCAGCTTGGATACTGGAATTTTGTATATCAGAATGGTGGGTATATCCTGGCGGAAGATGGTGTGACAGGCGGTTTTGATGATCCGGCTACCCAGGAGGCCATGAAGTTTTATATTGATCTTCAGAAAGAAGACTGGTGTCCGGATCAGAATTATTTTGCCGAGACTTCGCCGGGGACCGCATTCTTCTCTGAACAGGGCGCTATGTTCCTGGAGGGGAACTGGAACATTCTGTCTGAAATGCAGAATTATCCCAATATGGAAGGCAAATGGGATGTGGCCGTATTGCCCAAGTGCCCGGATCCTGCCAGAGGAAGCGGGAGGGCAACGATCTCTAACGGACTTTGCTACGCGACCTCGCCAACCAATAAAAATCTGGATATCGTCAAAGATGTGCTTCGGTATTTTGGTTCAGAGGAAGGACAGAGGATACAGGGAGAGTCCGGAGCGGCAATCCCGGCATATGAAGGGCTGGAGCAGACATGGATTGACGTATTCGACCAGTTTGATTATCGGCTGAACGTGGAATGTTTCGTGGATATGTTTGATTATAGCGTGCAGTCCGTTAATAACAAATATCGTTCAGTATGGAAACCGGATGTGTCGGAAACATTGCTGAAAATCTATTCCGGTGAGATAAGCTTTGAAGACGGTATGGCGGATATGCAGCAGGCGCTGAAGTCCGCTGCGGAAGATGAATAAAGGAGGGGGATTATGGCAAAGGCGACTGTGAAAGCCAGCAAACACGCGAGATCCGAAAGCCGATGGGCTTATTTGATGGTGGCGCCCACCGTAATAGGATTGCTGGTACTGAATATTTATCCGTTCCTCGACACGATAAAATTGAGTTTTTCAAAAACGCTGCCGTTTGGAATGTATGAGCTGCAGGGCCTGAACAATTATATTGAGATGTTTACCAGCCCGGAGTTCTGGAGGGCAAACCTGAATACGTTATATTTCTGCGTGCTTACAGTGCCTCTGGGATTATTTCTGTCACTGGTTGTGGCAGTGATGCTGAATGCCAGGATCAAAGGGCAGACGGCATTCCGCGCAATCTTTTTCCTGCCCATGGTCGTGGCTCCTGCCGCGGTGGCCATGGTATGGAAGTGGATGTTCAATACAGAATACGGCATTATCAATACAATTTTAATGAATAAGGTTAACTGGATCACAGATCCCAATATTGTTATGGTGACCTGCGCGATCGTGGCCATATGGTCCGCGCTTGGGTATGATGCGGTACTTCTGCTGTCCGGGCTCCAGAATATTTCAAAGTCATATTACGAAGCGGCAAGCCTGGATGGGGCTACCAAACTGCAGCAGTTCTTTTATATTACCCTGCCTATGATCTCCCCTACTTTATTTGTAGTTATGATCATGAGGCTGATGTCGTCACTGAAAGTATATGACCTGATCTATATGCTGGTAGAAGAGTCAAACCCGGCTTTGTCGAAAGCGCAGTCACTGATGTACCTGTTCTATCGTGAATCCTTCGTGACAGGCAATCGCGGCTTGGGCTCTGCAGTGGTAATCTGGACAGTGGCGCTTATCGGCCTGGTGACAGCTGTGCAGTTCTGGGGACAGAAGAAGTGGGTCAATTACGAGGTATAGGAAGGAGGAGCATATGAATTCGTCATTAGAAAGGTCCAAAAAGATCCGGACCACTGGCATTTATGTATTTTTTATTGTCGGCAGCATTATCATGATATTCCCATTTGTGTGGATGTTCCTCACCAGTTTCAAGACCGTGGAAGAGAGCATGATGATTCCGCCCAGTATCCTTCCGGCAAGCTGGCAGTTGGACAATTTTATGGACGCCATGGCATCTCTGCCATTTTTAGCGCTTTATAAAAATACGGCGCTGATGGTATTCTGGCGTGTCGTCTGCGCGGTAGTATTTTCATCCATGGCCGGGTACGCGTTTGCGAAACTGAAATTTAAAGGAAAAAACCTTCTTTTCTCGTTAGTGCTGGTGCAGATGATGCTCCCATCCCAGATCTTTATCACGCCCCAGTATCAGATGCTTGCGAAGCTGGGACTGACGAATACGATTTTCGCACTGGTCTTTCCTGGAATTGTCAGCGCTTTTGGAACCTTTTTCCTGAGGCAGGCATATATGGGGATTCCGGATGAGATTGCGGAGGCTGCCTATCTGGACGGATGCAACCAGTGGCAGACTTTTGTAAAAGTAATGGCGCCGCTGACCAAAGCTTCTATGGCTGCGCTGGCAGTGTTCACCGCGGTGTTTGCATATGGAGATTTGATGTGGCCTCTGATTGTAAACACAGATTTGAAGATGATGACGCTTTCTTCCGGACTGGCGACTCTGAGAGGACAGTTCAGCACCAACTTCCCGGTGATGATGGCAGGCTCTCTGCTGGCTATGATCCCCATGGTGGTCCTTTACCTGTTCTTCCAGAAACAGTTTATAGAAGGCGTTGCGATGACCGGAGGAAAATAATACTTTATAAGACAGGCGGGAAAATAATCGATGGCAGTGAGATATGATGCAGAAACAAAAACTTTTATACTCGAAACAAAGAATAGTTCTTACTTGATGACAGTCAGCAGATATGGCAACCTGCTGCATATGTACTATGGGGAGCGAATACCTGACACAGATCTGAACTATCTTCTCACTTTCCAGGATCGGGGATTTTCCCCAAATCCTAATGAGGCAGGAAACGACAGGACTTTTTCTCTGGATTTCCTGCCCCAGGAGTTTTCCACCAGCAGGAGCGGTGATTACCGCAATCCCAGTGTGGAAATGATATGGGGAGAAGGAGGCCGGGCTTTTTGCGGGAAAGTGGCAGGATATGAGATACGGGAAGGAGCGGACAGAATTACAGGGATGCCCTCTCTGTGGGCTTTGGCCGGAGAGGAAGTGAAGACCCTGGAAATCATTCTGGAGGATCCGGTGAGCCGGGTGGAAGCGCGTCTGCTCTATATCGTATTTGAAGAAAAAGACGTGATCGCCCGCTCAGTCAGGATAGTCAACCATGGAGAAAAGCCGCTGCGCCTGGAACGCCTGATGTCAGTGACTGTGGATTACCGTACGTCGGATTATGATTTAATCTACTTTACCGGAAGACATGCAATGGAACGGGAATTCAGACGTATTCCTATCTGGGACGGCATCCATTCTGTCGGAAGCGGGAGGGGCGCATCCTCTCATCAGTATAATCCGTTTGCCATTGTCTGCGAGAAAGACTGCAGTGAAGACAAGGGACAGTGCTGGGGTTTTTCACTGGTCTACAGCGGCAACTTTATTATAGAAGCGGAGAAAGACCAGTATAAACAGCTCAGGGTCCATACAGGCATCAATCCTCAGAATTTTTCATTTTTGCTGGATTCAGGAGAGGAATTTCAGACTCCTCAGGCAGTGCTCGCATGGTCCGGCTGCGGCCTTACAGGGCTTAGCCATATTTATCACCGGATTTTCAGGGAAAATCTTTGCAGATCCCCGTATCGGGAAAAAATCAGGCCTGTATTGCTTAACAGCTGGGAAGCGGCTTACTTTGACTTTGACGACGAGAAGATTCTGTCCATTGCCAGGGATGCGGCGGATATGGGCGTAGAGCTTTTTGTATTGGACGACGGCTGGTTCGGGAAAAGGGACAACGACAGCGCCGGTCTGGGAGACTGGACGGTAAACCGGGATAAAATCAAGATAGGCATCGGGCAAATGTCTGAGAGAATCCATGAGATGGGCATGCAGTTCGGAATCTGGATTGAGCCGGAGATGGTGTCAGAAGACAGCGAGCTGTATCGCAGGCATCCGGACTGGTGTCTGCGGGAACCGGGGCGTCCTGCAGTCCGCGGGCGATACCAGTTGGTGCTGGATTTGTCCAGGCGGGATGTCTGTGATTATCTGATTAAAACTATGAACGGGCTTCTGGAAAATACAAGGATAGAATATGTGAAATGGGATATGAACAGAAGTATTGCCGAAGCCTGGTCTGCCCTGCTTGACTGGAAACGTCAGGGCGAGGTGCTCCATCGATATATGCTGGGACTGTATTATGTGATGGATCAGGTGATATTGAAGCATCCGGATGTTATTTTCTGCGGATGCAGCGGAGGGGGCGGGCGTTTCGACCCGGCTATGCTGTATTATCAGCCGCAGATCTGGTGCAGCGACAATACGGACGCAGTTAACCGTCTGAAAATCCAATACGGCACAACTTTTGCTTATCCGGTCAGCTCCATAGAAGCGCATGTGTCGGTCTGCCCTAACCATATGACTGGACGGACAGTACCTTTAGCCACCAGAGGTATCGTGGCTATGGACGGCATGTTCGGTTATGAACTGGATCCTGTGAAGCTGACAGAAGAAGAGAAAGAACAGTGCAGGGAGCAGATACAATTTTACAAAAAGTACTACAAAGTGATTATGGACGGCAAATATTACCGTTTGTCCAGCCCCTATGAAAATCCGTACTTTACTGCCTGGCAGCATGTATCCCAGGATCAGAAAAAATCTTTGGTCAGCATTGTTGTTACTAATAAGGAAAGCAATGACGCACAGCGGTTTCTGAGGCTGAAGGGATTGAAGGAAGACGGCTTTTACAAAGTTGAGGGCTTGAAAGGCAAGTATTCCGGCAGACTTTTAATGAGCGCGGGAATCCCGGTCCCATTTGAATTAAGAGAATATGAAGGAGTTCAGCTGGGACTTAAAATGATATGAGAGGCAAAATGAAAGATGCGAGATATAGTATTTGAGTGGTATGTGCCCCATATGCCGGACAAAAAAGAAAGGCTGGCCAAGGCGCTTGCGGTGTCGGCCGCAATAGTGTTTTTTATAGACGCGGTGTTTTTTATGGCGATAATGCTGATACCGGCATTGATATTGGGCGCCGCCGGGTTTTTTCTGTCCCGGGCCTGGAACTACGAATATGAATATGTATATGTAAACGGTGATTTTACTATATCCAAGATTTTGCACAAGTCCCGGCGCAAAGACGTCTTCCATGCGGACCGCACGGATTTTGAGGAGATTGTCCCTGGAAGGAAAACTTCTGAAGAGGCGGGCATCAGGGACTTTTCCTCCGGGTTCCCGGACAGGCCGGTATACAGCATCCGGGTTAAAGGAAGCTGGATCTGTATAGAGGCTGAAGAAGGATTCATCAATGAGATGAAAAAATATTACCCCATTACAGACAGGTGAAAGAGATGGAGAGAGAAACATTATTTAAGCGGAGGCTGTCCCGGCACTATGATGAACTGAAATGGCTGTATTGTGAACTTTATGAAGGCGGAGCCGGCTATTTTGAAGAATTATGCCGGATGATGGAGAAGCGCAGCCGGGAACGTGATGCAAAGCTGAAACGGCTGGACAAAAAAAGAGAAGAGGATCCTGGATGGTATAAAAGAAATGACATGGTGGGCATGATGATGTACACGGATGCATTTGCAGGAACTCTGAAAGGGGTTAAAAAGAAGCTGGATTATATTGAAGAGTGCGGTGTGCGATGCCTTCATTTGATGCCGCTTCTGGACTCTCCCGAGATAAACAATGACGGTGGGTATGCTGTGGCGGATTTTACAAAAGTAAAGAGTCGTCTGGGTACGATGGAGGACCTGAAGGATCTGGCGGAAGAATGCCATCGAAGAAATATAAGTGTGTGTCTGGACTTTGTTATGAACCACACATCCGAAGAACATGAGTGGGCGAAACGGGCGCGTGCCGGAGAAAAAGAATATCAGGACAGGTATTTTTTCTTCGACAACTGGGATATCCCGTCAGAATATGAAAAAACCTGCCCTCAGGTATTCCCAACAACAGCGCCGGGCAATTTTACATGGCTGGAAGATGTGGGAAAATACGTGATGACTACCTTTTATCCCTATCAGTGGGATCTGAACTACCATAATCCCGCAGTGTTTAATACCATGACGGACTATCTGATGAATCTGGCAAACCATGGGGTGGATGTAATACGGATTGACGCTGTGCCATACATATGGAAAGAGCTGGGGACAAGCTGCCGGAATCTCCCTAAAGTACACACTATTGTACGTATGATCCGCATGATCTGTGAGATTGTCTGCCCGGGTATTTTACTGCTGGGCGAAGTGGTCATGGAACCGGCCAAGGTGGTTCCGTATTTTGGAACTGTGGAAAAACCGGAGTGCCATATGCTTTATAATGTGACTACCATGGCCACCATCTGGCATACGGTTGCTGCCAGGAAAGTATCTCTGCTCCGGCATCAGATGGATGTGATTAATGATCTGCCTGGAGAATATGTTTTTTTGAATTACCTGAGATGCCATGACGATATAGGATGGGGGCTGGAGTACGGATGGCTGGAGCGAGAGGGTATGGAGGAAGTGCCGCATAAAAAGTTCCTGAATGCTTATTTTACCGGGAACTGGCCAGGTTCCATGGCCCGGGGAGAATTGTATAATGATGATCCCGAATCGGGAGACGCGCGATTGTGCGGCACCACTGCATCGTTGTGCGGGCTTGAAGGGGCGATGGAACAAAAAGATAAAGAGGCGGCCCATAGAGCTGTGGACTGCGACCTGATGCTTCATGCGTGCATCCTGACGCTGTCCGGAATACCCATGCTGTACAGCGGCGATGAAGTGGGGCAGCTGAATGATTACAGCTATAAAGAGGATCCTGCCAAAGCCGCAGATTCCAGGTATGTACACCGGGGGAAATTTAACTGGGCCGCCGCGGCAAAGCGTACGAAAAAAGGCACTGTGCAGAACCGCCTGTTTCAGGGCATCCTTCATATGGAACAACTCAGGAAAAAGCACCGGGTATTTTCGAATGACGCGTCAGTGCGGACTGTTGAAACGCATGACCCGGCATTGCTGTGCCTGGTGAGGGAACTGAACGGAGAAAAACTGATAGCATTATTCAACTTCTCGGAGGAAGAAAAGACAGCGTGGACAGACGAACCGGGAATATATACGGATCTTCTTTCAGGGAAAACCCTGGGAGGGAAAGATATCCCCATGCTGCCATATGGCGCAAGGTGGATGTTTTATCAAGAATCTTAATGAAACAATGGCAGCGCAGTACGGCGCATAGATATTAGGAGGAAATTATGGCAAGCGTTCAGCTGAAAAATGTATGTAAAAAATACCCCAATGGATATGAAGCAGTAAAAGATTTTAACCTGGATATACAGGATAAAGAATTTATTATTTTTGTAGGGCCATCCGGATGCGGCAAATCCACTACTTTGCGTATGGTGGCCGGCTTGGAAGACATCACTTCCGGCGAACTGATCATTGACGGAAAACTGATGAATGATGTGGAACCAAAAGACAGGGATATTGCCATGGTATTTCAGAGCTACGCTTTATACCCGCATATGACTGTATATGATAATATGGCGTTTTCTCTGAAATTAAGAAAAATGCCGAAGGATCAGATCGATAAAGCCGTCCGTGAAGCGGCGAGGATTCTGGATCTGGAAAAACTGCTGGACCGTAAGCCGCGGGCTCTTTCCGGCGGGCAGCGTCAGAGGGTAGCTATGGGACGCGCGATCGTCCGGAACCCGAAAGTGTTTTTAATGGATGAGCCGCTGTCCAACCTGGATGCAAAGCTGAGAGGACAGATGAGGGTGGAGATTTCCAAGCTTCATCAACGTCTGGGCAGTACGATCATCTATGTGACGCACGACCAGACGGAGGCTATGACGCTGGGAACCAGAATCGTAGTGATGAAAGATGGCGTGGTACAGCAGATCGATACGCCGCAGAATCTGTATGAGCATCCGTGCAATAAATTCGTGGCTGGATTTATTGGTTCCCCGCAGATGAATATGATTACGGCAGATGCGGTGGAAGAAAACGGGGAGATCTGCTTAAGATTTGCGGGACAGAAGATAACCCTTAATGCAGACCGTGCAGAAGCGTTGAAAAAGGGCGGCTATGTGGGAGGAAAAGTAGTACTGGGCATCCGTCCCTCTGATATTCATGGAGATCCTGACAGTCTGCAGAAGTACAGCAAATCTTGTTTTGACGCAGAAGTGCGGGTATATGAAATGCTTGGCGCGGAGGCGCTGGTATATTTTGATATCGATGATGTGAGCTGGGTCGCGTCTCTTGACGCATCCACGAAAGTGGCGGTGGGAGATAAGATCCGTCTCGCAATGGATACCAGCAGGATTCATATATTTGACAATGTGACGGAGAGAACAATCGTCGATTAGGGCAGGTTGGAATAATCCAGTTTCGATTTGACAAATCTTCCGGAACAGGATATACTGTACAGGCATTTAATTTTATGTTGTCATAAGATTTCCGTGCAGCCGGGGAATTGGCGGGGCCCTGTACCTACAATCCGCCATAGTAGGGGTGATATCCTGCCTCGGGCTGTCCGGTCGGAAGCTGCCCTGCGTAAGCGGCGCTGATGCCTGGGTCTTGCGCAACAGGAACCTGTGAACCGTGTCAGGTTGGGAACAAAGCAGCACTAAGCGGGACCTCCTGTGTGCCGCAAGGGTGCCTGGGCTGAGCTGGCTGCGCAGGTAACGTTCCGGTCCGGCTGTTCAAAGCAGGATGCACGGATTTAAAAATAAAAGTAAATGATTCAGCGAGGCGTTCTGAAGTTATCCCTGGGGTGCGGTATCTGCCGTACGGTAGCTTTAAGGACGCCTCGTTTGGATGTATGGGAGTTATAAGGCCCAAAACGGTCATCTGCACTTGTGAAAACCCTGCGATTAGGGTATAATAACAGCATATCATGACCGGCGGCGGGACAGCTTGGCCGATTTTGCCGGGGCGCGGAAAAATTATAAAAAGTAAAGGAGATAAGGGTTATGAAAAAAGTGGGTTTTTTGACCAGCGGCGGAGACTGTCAGGCGCTTAACGCGACCATGAGAGGCGTGGCGAAAGCGCTGTACAATGAACTGGGGACAGAAGTGGAGCTTTATGGATTCGAAGAAGGTTACAAAGGACTGATCTACAATGAGTACCGACAGCTGACGCCCAGAGATTTTTCGGGTATTTTAACCAAAGGCGGAACGATCCTGGGGAGCTCCAGAGAATCTTTCAAGACCATGAGAATCCCGGATGAGAACGGTCTGGACAAAGTGGCGGCCATGAAGCAGAACTACCGCAGGCTGGAACTGGACTGCCTGGTGATCCTGGGAGGCAACGGCACCCAGAAGACGGCGAACCTGCTGCGAGAGGAAGGACTTAATATCATTCACCTTCCCAAGACTATCGACAATGATATCTGGGGTACAGACATGACCTTTGGTTTCCAGAGCGCGGTGGATATCGCCACAAACTGTATCGACTGTATTCATACCACAGCGGCGTCTCATGGACGGGTGTTCATCGTGGAAGTGATGGGCCATAAAGTTGGATGGCTGACCCTGCATGCGGGCATCGCGGGCGGAGCAGACATCGTGCTGATTCCGGAGATCCCTTATGATATTGATAAGGTCTGCGACGCTATCGCAAAAAGAAACCGCGCAAAGAAAGGCTTCACGATCCTCGCTGTGGCAGAAGGAGCAATTTCCAAACAGGACGCGAAGCTGTCCAAGAAAGAATATAAGAAGAAACTGGAGAATTATGAATACCCGTCGGTATCCTATGAACTGGCGGACGAGATCCAGAAGCGGACCGGCGCAGATGTAAGAGTGACCGTGCCGGGACATATGCAGAGGGGCGGTTCGCCCAACCCCTATGACCGCGTGCTTTCCACCAGGCTGGGATCCAAGGCGGCGGAGCTGATCATCGCCGGGAAATACGGATATATGGTGGGCATCGTAAACGGAGAGACCTGCAAGGTGCCGCTGGGCGACGTGGCAGGCAAGCTGAAGATGGTAGACCCGAACGCGGGCATCATCAAAGAAGCAAAGCGCATCGGCATCAGCTTCGGCGACTGATAAAAGGAGTAAACAGACATGTCCTATACTGCATTGTACCGAAAATTCCGCCCGGCGGAATTTTCGGATGTAAAGGGTCAGGATCATATTGTGACAACATTGAAGAACCAGATCTGCGCTGACCGCATCGGGCATGCCTATCTGTTCTGCGGAACCAGAGGAACCGGAAAGACGACTATCGCGAAGATCTTTGCCAGGGCGGTGAACTGCGAACATCCGGTGGACGGGAATCCGTGCGGAGAATGCGCGTCCTGCCGTGCGATCGCCGCAGGTACGTCCATGAATGTGATCGAGATCGACGCGGCGTCCAATAACGGTGTGGACAACATCCGGGAAATCCGGGAAGAGGTGGCGTATTCTCCTACGGAAGGCAAGTACAAGGTCTATATTATTGACGAGGTTCACATGCTTTCTATCGGAGCTTTCAACGCGCTTCTGAAGACGCTGGAAGAACCTCCTTCCTATGTGATCTTCATACTGGCGACCACGGAGGCCAATAAGATTCCGATCACGATCCTGTCCCGCTGTCAGAGATATGATTTCCGCAGGATCACCGTAGAGACGATCGCCGGACGGCTGCGGGAATTGATGGAAAAAGAGCAGGTGGAAGTGGAAAAAAGGGCGCTGGAATATATCGCGAAAGCCGCGGACGGTTCCATGCGCGACGCATTGAGTCTTCTGGATCAGTGTATCGCGTTCTATCTGGGGCAGAAACTCACTTATGACCATGTGCTGGATGTCCTGGGCGCCGTAGACATGGATGTATTCAGCGGATTTTTCCGGAAAATCTGTGCCAGGGACCTGAAGTCCGTGATCCGGGAGCTGGACCAGATTATCTTGCAGGGCAGGGAACTGTCCCAGTTTGTCGCGGATTTTATCTGGTATCTGCGTAATCTCCTGATGCTGGAAAACGGGCGGGAGATGGAGGCGGTGATCGATGTGTCGGACGAGAATCTGGCGCGGATGAGAGAAGAGGCGCGGCTGGTAAAACCGGAAGAGCTGATGCGCTATATCCGGATTTTTTCCGAGCTGTCCGGACAGATCCGCTACGCCACACAGAAGCGCGTGATGGTGGAGATGGCGCTGGTCAGACTCTGCCGTCCGGCCATGGAACCGAATTATGATTCCATCCTTCAGAGACTTTCGGATCTGGAGAAGCGGATGGCACAGGGGATCCCGGTCTCTGTGCAGGAGAATCGGGGAGAAGACCCGGGGGGAAACGAGGAGGTTCCTTCCGGAGAACAAAGGAAGATTTCGCCGGAGCTGCTTCCGGCAGATATCAAAATGTTTCTTGATCGTTTTCAGGAGATACGCAAAAAAACCGGCTCCTGGGCGAGACAGGTTTTGAAAAACGCCGGTTTCCGGGAACTGCCGGATCACAGCGGAGTACAGATCATTCTCTGCAGGGATTACGCGGTAGATGAGCAGACGCTGGCAGAGGAGATCGAACAGACGGCGGCACAGGAATTCCAGATGGATATCCGAATACAGGTGCGCACGCCGCAGACGGATGTCGGATCGCAGGATCCCTGGATTGACATGGACGATCTGAGCGATTCCATAGACATGGAAATAGAGATAGAAGGATGACAGGAGGATACAGGAATGGCAAAAAGAGGAGGATTTCCAGGAGGCGGTATGCCCGGAAACATGAATAATCTGATGAAACAGGCACAGCGGATGCAGCGTCAGATGGAAGAAAGTCAGAAAGAACTGGAAGCCGCGGAATTCACGGCCGCGTCCGGAGGCGGAGCCGTGGAAGTGACGGTGACGGGCAAAAAAGAAGTGACGAAAGTGAAACTGGATCCGGAGGCTGTGGATCCGGACGATGTGGAGATGCTGGAAGATCTGGTCATGGCGGCAGTAAATGAAGCGCTGCGCAAAGCGGATGAGGCGTCTGCAGCAAGTATGGCGAGGCTGACCGGCGGTCTGGGCGGAGGATTCCCGTTCTGATGGAATACTACAGCAGCCAGATCAGTCAGCTGATTGAACAGTTGTCGTCGCTTCCGGGTATCGGGACGAAGACAGCGCAGAGGCTGGCTTTTCACATTATTGATATGCCGAAGGACCGGGTGGAAAAGCTGGCGGATACCATGGTAAAAGCCAGAAATACAATCCGTTACTGCCGTCAGTGCCTGACTTTGACGGATCGGGAGCTGTGTCCGGTCTGCAGCAATCCCAAGCGGAACCAGAAGGTCATTATGGTGGTGGAGAATCCCAGGGATATGAGCGCCTACGAGAAAACCGGAAAATATGAGGGAGTCTATCATGTGCTTCATGGAGCCATCTCTCCTATGCTTGGCATCGGCCCGGGGGATATTCGGCTGAAAGAATTGATGCACCGGCTGGAGAAAGATGTAGACGAAGTGATCATCGCCACGAATTCCAGTCTGGAGGGCGAGACCACCGCCATGTATATCAGCAAGCTGGTAAAACCGACCGGTATAAAAGTGACCCGGATCGCCAGCGGGGTGCCGGTGGGCGGGGACCTGGAATATATTGACGAAGTCACATTGCTGCGCGCTCTGGAGGGACGCGTGGAGCTTTAATTTGAGGAGCGGGGATATCATGATTACAAAGAAAGAATTTGGAGTAACAAAGAACGGAGTGCAGGCGCATCTGTACACCATGAAAAATGAAAACGGCATGGAAGCCACCGTCACGGATTTTGGAGCGATTCTGGTGGGGCTGCTGCTTCCGGACGCGGACGGCGGCAAAACGGATGTGGTGCTGGGATACGACCGGCTGGAAGACTATGAAGAGAACGGCTGCTTTTTCGGGGCGGTTATCGGCCGGAGCGCTAACCGGATCGCCGGAGCATCCTTTGTAATTGACGGGATAAGATACGAACTGGCAGCCAATGAGAACGGGAACAACCTGCATACGGACCATGAGCGCGGATTTCATAAGGTAATGTGGAAGGCGGAACCGGACGAAGGGGCGAATGCCGTGAAATTTTCCTATGAGAGCCCGGACGGAGAAAACGGATTTCCGGGGAATGTACGGATCTCCGTGACGTATACGCTTCTGCCGGATAACGGGATTCAGATTACATATGACGGCGTCAGCGATAAAAAGACACTTTTAAATCTGACGAACCACAGCTATTTCAATCTGGCCGGCCATGACGCGGGAAGTATTGAAGACGAGATACTCACGATCAACGCAAGCGGGTTTACGGAGATTTTGCCGGGAGCGATTCCCACAGGCAGGATCCTTCCGGTGGAAGGAACGCCGATGGATTTCCGCAGGGCGAAGAGAATCGGCGATGAAATCAATGCAGACTGGGAACAGCTGACGATGGTGCAGGGATATGATCACAACTGGGCCCTGGATACGGAGTTCGGCAAACTGGAAAAGATCGCGCAGGTGGAAGATCCGAAGGCAGGCCGCGTTATGGAAGTGTACAGCGACCTTCCGGGAGTGCAGTTTTACGCGGGCAACTGTATTACGCCGCAGAAGGGAAAAGGCGGAGCTTCTTACGATAAGCGCTGCGCGCTTTGCCTGGAGACCCAGTATTTTCCAAACAGTATCAATACGCCAGGATTTCGGCAGCCGGTGTTTGACGCGGGACAGCCGTATCATACGACGACAGTATATAAATTCAGATAAGAAGAAAGTGAAAAGGGTTGCCGGGGCAGCCCTTTTTATGAATAAAAAGGTTCGGGAGTCAGCATGCTGAAAGTGTTTTTGGTAGAAGATGAGATCGTGATGCGGGAAGGCATCAAAAATAATATCAACTGGACAGAGGAGGGGTTTGAATTCGCAGGCGAGGCCAGTGACGGAGAACTGGCATACCCTTTGATCCAGAAGACCAGACCTGATATTTTAATTACAGATATTAAGATGCCGTTTATGGATGGCCTGGAACTGAGCCGCCTGATCAAGCAGGAGATGCCGGATATCCGAATCATCATTCTGAGCGGCTATGATGAGTTTGAGTATGCAAAAGAAGCCATCAATATCGGGATCACCGACTATCTGGTAAAACCTGTTTCCGGCGCGCAGCTTCTGGCAGCGGTAAAGAAAGTGGAAAAGCTGATCCTGGAAGAGCGGGAGCAGCGGGAGTTCCTGCGCACTTTTGAGAAAGAGCGGATGGAGAACGCGCAGCTGGCCAGGCAGAAGCTGTTCCGGAGCCTGATCTCGGGGAAGCGCCCGGTGTCGGAGCTTTTGAAAGAAGGCAGAGAGATCGGCATGGATCTGGCGGCGAAACGCTACAACATCATCCTGTTCCAGATCTTTTCCGGGGGGAAGGTAGAAGGTTATTCGGAAGAACAGAACGAAGCCGCGGCGGCCATCGAAGAGATGACGGAGCGGTCGCAGGAGATCCTGATGATCGAACTGGGCGTGGAAGGCTGGGCGTTTATCCTGAAAGAAACAGAAGAGAAAGATCTGGAACAGATACAGGAGGAATTCCAGGAGCATCTTGGAGAGGCATTCCAAGGACATTCGGAGATCGAATACTTCGGAGGGACGGGGCAGCCGGTGGGCCGCCTGGGAGAACTGGGAAAATGCTTCGAGGAGGCCAGCCGCGCGTTCTCATACCGGTATCTTAAAAAGCGGAATCAGATCATCAGCATTTCCCAGGAGGAAGAGACGGTGGACGAGGAGCTGTCGCTGAATTCGCTGAGGGTGGAGAAACTGGACCGCAGGGTGGTGGAGAACTTCCTGAAGACCGGGCTGAAAGGAGAAGTGGGCCATTTTGTTGACGAGTATATGGACAGCCTGGGGGCCAGGAACGTGCAGTCGCTGCTGTTCCGCCAGTATGTGACCATGGATATGTATTTTGCCGCGGTGGCCGTCCTGGAACAGCTGGGGTACGGGACGGAAGAACTGGTGAAAAGGTGCGGGGATTTCCAGAAGATGACGGCGGAGCTTTCCACGGTGGAGCAGACCAAGGAATACCTGGGGAAAATATTTGAGACGGTTGTGGATCTGAGGGAGAAGGCTTCAAATCAGAAATACCGCACGCTGCTCCAGGACGCCAGCCGTTATATCGAGCAGCATTACGACAACGAAGATATATCCCTGAACAGCGTGGCGGCCAGCGTGAATCTGAGTCCCAATCATTTCAGCACGATCTTCAGCCAGGAGATGGGGCAGACCTTCATCGAGTACCTGACTTCCGTGCGTATGGAGAAAGCCAAGGAGCTTTTAAGGAGCACGACGATGAAGACGGCGGAGATCGCCTACGCGGTGGGATACAAGGATCCTCATTATTTCAGTTATCTGTTTAAGAAGACGCAGGAATGCACGCCCAGAGAATTCCGGGCCGGCGTATAGGAGGGGAAGATGGGAGGGAAAAAGTCTTATTTAAAGCAGCGGCTGAATATGCTCCTGCTGGTATGCCTGATCCCCCTGACAGTGATGATCGTCTATCTGCTTTTCCTGATGAACCGTTTTTCCGCCCAGTACGACGGCATCGTTACCAATATCACCGGGGCGAACGCCTACAACCTGACTTTTAAGGAAGATATGGACTATCTCATGTACATCATCGCGGTCAATGCGGAAAGGGCGGAAGAACTGGTAGATACGGAGAGGCCCTATCTGATGATCGACGAAGCCAGGGAGGATTTCGGTGAACTGTATGACCGCGCGGACGCGGATTATGCCCGGAACTGCCTGAACGGCATCCTGAAAAGCCTGAATTCCCTGGAAGACCGGGTGCGGGAGATCGAGGAGGACGCGCTGGTGAGCGGGTCCTATGACCGGAATATGGAACGCCTGGATATGAACATCCGGATTCTGACAGAGCTGATCCAGGATCAGATCCAGAGATATATCTATTATGAAGCGACCAACCTGCAGGCGCTGCGGGAGGAGATCCGCACGGATGTGGTGACGGCGCTTCAGATGAGCGGGATCATGTACGCCTTTATCCTGGTAGGGGCGCTCTTGATCAGCCGCAAGATCACACAGGACATCACGCAGCCTATCCAACGGCTGTGCGAGGTGACGCGGCAGGCCGGGAAGGGAGACTTTGCCGTGCGTGCCAGCGAAGACAGCAACAACGAGCTGGCCGTCCTGGGCTCCAGCTTCAACCGGATGGTGGAAGAGATCGGGAAACTGGTGGAAGATATCCGGGTGGAACAGCTCAACCTGCGCGCTACCGAGCTTAAGCTGCTTCAGGCGCAGATCAATCCCCATTTCCTGTACAATACGCTGGACACGATCGTATGGCTGGCGGAAGCGGGGAAGAAGGAGGAAGTCGTGTGGATGGTATCAGCCCTGTCCAACTTTTTCCGCACGACGCTGAGCAAGGGAAGAGACTATATTACCGTGGGAGAAGAAGAATCCCATATCCGCAGCTATCTGGAGATCCAGCAGTTCCGATACCGGGATATCCTCCAGTATGAGGTCCGGATACCGGAGCAGATCGGCGGCTTCATGATCCTGAAGCTGACGCTGCAGCCTCTGGTGGAAAACGCCCTGTACCATGGGATCAAAAACAAACGGGGCATGGGGCATATCCGTGTGACCGGCGAGCTGGACGGGGAGAAGCTGGTGTTCCGGGTGTGGGACGACGGGATCGGCATGAGCCCGGAACGGCTGGAACAGGTGCGCCGTATGGTCCGGGGAGAGGACCAGTCGGAAGACCGGTCGTCAGGCTTCGGGCTCTTCAATGTGTGGCAGCGCCTTCAGCTGAACTACGGGGAAGGGTACGGCCTGGAGATCGACAGCGTATACGGGGAATGGACGGAAGCCCGCGTGACGATTCCTGCCGTAATAAAATAAACTTTCTTCGGAAAAAAACCAACTTTTGTTCACAGTTTGTTCAAAAATTAGTAAAAAAACGTACTTATTCCCGAAAGAATTCGGTTTCCCGGAAGGGCAGATTGTTGTATTCTATATTCAGAGCCGGGAACGGCAAAAAAACAAACTACATAAGGGAGGGTTTTTCCAATGAAAAGAAAAATCGTAAGCGTATTAGTATGCGCGGCAATGGTAGCTACGATGGCAGTTGGATGCGGCAGCAGCTCTACCGACACCAGCACTGACGCGGCGGCAACGACCGAGGATGCGGCAGCAGAAGAAGACGCGGCTGCGGCTGAGGAAGACGCAGCGGCTACTGACGACGCGGCGGCAGCAGACGGAGAACTGATCAAAGTGGGAATTATTAACAATGACCCGAATGAATCTGGATACCGTACCGCAAACGACGCTGATATGAAAGCAATGTTCACTGAAGAGAACGGTTATGACGCTTCTTTTGCATACAGCCTGAAAAATGATGAGCAGATTACGGCAGCTCAGAAATTCATCCAGGACGGCGTAGATTATCTTCTGCTTTCCGCAGCTGATACCGCTGGATGGGATACGGTGCTGATGGATGCTCAGAACGCAGGCGTACGTGTAATCCTGTTTGACCGTACTATTGATGCAGACGAGAGTCTCTATGAGGCTTCCATCGTATCCGATATGGAGGCAGAAGGACAGACCGCAGTAGACTGGCTTGCAGGACAGGGACTGGATGAGTATAATATCATCCATATCCAGGGTGTGATGGGATCTGCTGCACAGCAGGGCCGTACAGGCGCTCTGAACGCTATGGTGGAAGCAAATGACAACTGGAATCTGGTTACCCAGCAGACCGCTGAGTGGAATGCAGAGAAAGCACAGCAGATCGTACAGTCTGTGATTGACTCCGGAGAAGATTTCAATGTAATCTACGCTGAGAATGACGACATGGCAAAAGGCGCTGTAGCAGCTCTTGACAAAGCAAACATCTCTCACGGTGTAGACGGCGACGTTATTATCATGGGCTTTGATACCAATACTTGGGCACTTGAAGAACTGCTTGCAGGAAACTGGAACTATGATGGTCAGTGCAACCCGTATCAGGCTTCCTATATCGATGAAGTTATCAAGACCATCGAGAGCGGCGGCACGATTGAGGAGAAGACCATTATCATGGAAGAGAAGGGCTTCGATGCAGAAACCATTACCCAGGAAGATATTGACCAGTACGGTATCTAATCTTCCGGAGAATTACAATTAAATAATTGAAGTAAAGCGCGGCGCAGAAACAATGGCAGGTACGGCCTGACCTGCACCGCGCTTTGTTTTTGAACTGAAATTTCTCGGGAGGTGAACATAAGAGTGGAAGAAAATGTTGTATTACAAATGAAGAACATCCACAAAAGCTTTCCGGGCGTGAAAGCCCTGCAGGGAGTGGACTTTACCCTTCGCAAAGGCGAGATCCACGCTCTTATGGGAGAGAACGGCGCCGGAAAATCTACGCTGATCAAGGTTTTGACCGGAGTGTATACCAAAGACGAGGGGCAGATTATTCTGGATGGACAGGAAGTGACTATCCGTTCGCCCCAGGAAGCGCAGAAACTCGGTATCAGCCCGGTATATCAGGAAATTACGCTTTGCCCGAATCTTTCTGTCGCAGAAAATATGTATATCGGCAGGACGGCAGGAGTGTACCAAAACTGGAGAAAAATGAACCGGGAAGCAGATAAACTGCTGGAATCCCTGGATATACCAGCTAAAGCTGCGCAGCAGCTTTCCACATGTTCTATTGCAGTCCAGCAGATGATCGCCATCGCAAGGGCTGTGGATACCGACTGTAAAGTCTTGATCCTTGATGAGCCCACTTCCTCACTTGATGAGCAGGAAGTGGAAAAGCTGTTCAAGCTGATGAAAGATCTGCGGAGCAGAGGGGTTGGCATCATCTTTGTAACCCATTTCCTGGACCAGGTATATGAAGTCTGTGACCGGATCACAGTTATGCGCGACGGCTGCCTGGTGGGAGAATATGCGATCAAAGATCTTCCGCGCGTACAGCTTGTTTCCAAAATGTTGGGCAAGGAACTGGATGACCTGTCGGATATTCATGGCGAGTATAAGGATTATGAAAAGAAAGAGGGAGAGCTTCCGGTCTTTGAGGCAGAAGGCCTTTATAGCAATGCCGGAATTAAGCCGTTTAATTTCCATATTGATAAAGGCGAAGTTAATGGCTTCACCGGTCTCCTTGGATCTGGCCGAAGCGAATGCGTGCGCGCAATCTTCGGTGCAGACCGTGTACTGGGCGGAACCGTAAAGAAGAATGGAAAACCTGTAAAAATATCCAAACCGATTGACGCAATGCGTCTGGGCATCGGATATCTGCCGGAAGACAGGAAACGCGACGGTATTGTGGGCGACCTTTCTGTGCGCGACAATATTATCCTGGCCCAGCAGGTGCTCCGGGGATTCTTAAAACCCTATTCAAAAGCCGAAGCCGACAAAATCGCGGACGAATATATTAAGTTATTGAGCATTAAAACTGCTTCGGCAGATACGCCCATTAAATCGCTGTCCGGCGGAAACCAGCAGAAAGTTATTTTGGCCCGTTGGCTTTTGACTCACCCGGAATATCTGATTCTTGATGAACCCACACGCGGTATCGATGTGGGGACCAAGGTCGATATCCAGAAACTGGTTCTGAAACTTGCCTCTGAAGGAATGAGCGTAACATTCATTTCTTCAGAAATGGATGAGATGCTCCGTACCTGTTCCAGACTGATCGTCATGCGCGACCGCAGAGTGGTAGGCGAGTTGACCGGAAGCGAATTGAACCAGACCAGCATTATGAATACAATTGCCGGAGGTGATAAATAATGCAGACAAATGAAAAGAAAAATACAGGAGCTTCTGCTTTTTTTGGAAGCCTGATCCGCAAACAGGTTATGATTCCTCTGGCAGCCCTTCTGCTCCTGTTCTTGTTTAACCTGGTTATGGACCCGTCCTTTTTTAAGATCGAATTGGGTTATAACAGCGCAGGGAATCCTGTTCTCTCAGGTTTCCTGATAACAATTCTGGACAGCGGATCAGAGCTGGCGATTTTAGCTATAGGAATGACTCTGGTGACGGCGGCTACCGGAGGTCAGGATATCAGCGTAGGCGCTACTACGGCTATCGCGGGAAGCGTTTTGCTGCGTGTGCTTTGCGGATCGAATTCCAGACCGGAGACACTCCAGGCGCCGATTATTGTCGCGTTCCTGGTAGCTGTTGTAGTATCAATGCTTTTCGGCGCGTTTAACGGCGTCCTGGTGGCTGTATTTAAAATTCAGCCTATGATTGCCACGTTGATTCTGTATACGGCAGGCCGTTCTATCGCGGCATGGATAAACAACAACGAACTGCCCGTAGTCAGTGATGAAACTTTTACATATTTTGGAGAATTTATTCCGGGTATTCCCATCCCAACGCCGTTTTTTATCGCCGTAGCCTGTATGATTGTTATTGGGCTGGTTCTGAAATTCACAAATCTGCGCCTGTATACGCAGGCGGTTGGTATTAATGAGAATGCGTCGAGACTGAACGGGCTGAATCCGGTCTTTATCAAAATACTTTCTTTCGTAATTCTTGGGGTTTGCGTGGCAGTAGTAGGCCTTATTAAAGTAAGCCGTATCTCTACGATCAACTACTCTGTGATTGCTAAAGATATTGAGATGGATGCCATCCTGGCAGTGGCGCTGGGCGGAAACGCGCTGGGCGGCGGCAAATTTAATATGACGGCTTCTATTATCGGAGCTTATGTTATTCAGTGCCTTACGACTACGCTCTATAAATTCCAGGTGCGTTCCGATGCGCTTCCCGCATACAAAGCTATCGTAGTTATCATTCTTGTTATTGTCAGCGCACCGGTTGTAAGAGAAAAGTTTAACGCTTTTATGGCAAAACGTAAGGTAAAGGAGGCGGTTTAATATGCCAAAGAAATTTGGAGGTAAGATCGGTAATATCAGTGATACAAACCTGCTCCTTACCATTACGGTCGTAGTATTTTTCCTGATGTACATCGGCGCAATGATCTTTCAGGGAGAGGGATTCTTAAAACCGCAGGCATTGTTTAATATCCTGAATGCGAATGCGGCTCTTATCATACTTTCCTGCGGTATGAGCATCGTTATGATTACCGGAGGGATTGATATATCTGTGGGCGGAGTGACGGCGCTGATCAGTATGTGCTGCGCGGTCTATCTGGACAAAGTGGGAGGAAGCGTCCCGATGGCTGTACTGATCGCTCTTCTGATCGGCCTTGGCTTTGGACTGATACAGGGATGGCTGGTGGCTTATCTGGAGATTCAGCCTTTCATCGTAACCCTGGCAGGTATGTTCTTTGCCAGAGGTATGACGACGATTGTGAATACGGAACCGTTCAATGTAGCAAATGAAGCTTTTGTAGCTTTGAAAAATACGCGTATCATTGTACCGGGCATGGGTTCTGTGAACCGCCTTGGGAAATATGTGGACGCATATGTGGAGATTGGGGTGATTGTCGCTATTCTGGTAGTGATAGTTTTGTTCTGCGTATTGAAATGGACGAAACTTGGCCGGAGCTTTTATGCAGTAGGCGGAAATAACCAGAGCGCCCTGATGCTCGGAATCAATGTAAAGAGGACGAAGTTTATCGCGCATCTGCTCTGCGGCATCCTGGCAGGTATCGGAGGCTTTGTGTATTTCCTCCATGTCGGTTCTGGCTCGCCTTCTCATGCGAGCGGCGCTGAGATGAACGCGATCGCTTCTTCTATTATTGGAGGTACCATGCTGACGGGCGGTGTTGGAAATATTATAGGAACATTCTTTGGAGTGCTTTCCCTTAGTACGATCCAGAATATTGTTTCGTCCGCAGGACTTGACCAGGCATGGTGGACAGGAATTACCGTGGCGGCTATGCTCTGCCTGTTCCTCGTAATACAGAGCGTGGTTATGGCGGTCAGAAAAAAGAGAGAAAGAAGTTAATACAAGTAAAAAAACAAATGCCGGGCTTTGTTTAGCCCGGCATTTAGTGTAAAATAGGAAAAGAGGTGGTGTGAATTATGATGAAAAAATCAATGACGGGTTACAGCGTCCTGCTGCTGTGTCTGCTGTTTTCTGGGGCTGGCTGCGGAGCGAGGGAAGAAGCTGAAGAATTTCCGAAGAGCGGTATTTTGCAGGATGAGGAGATTGCAGCGAATAGCGAAAAATATATTGTGGTAGGGCTTTCGCAGGTTGGTTCTGAGTCAGACTGGCGCATCACCAGCACAAAATCTTTTCAATCTACATTTACTCAAGAAAATGGATATTATCTGTTGTATGAAGACGGACAGCAAAAGCAGGAAAATCAGTTGAAGGCTGTCCGCAATTTTATCCTGCAGGAGGTAGACTACATTGTGCTTGACCCGATTGTGGAGACCGGATGGGACGGCGTGCTCCAAGAGGCGAAAGATGCCGAAATTCCTGTGATCTTAACGGATCGTTCTATTGAAACGACGGATGAAAATCTGTATACTTGCTGGGTTGGCAGCGATTTTAGGGCAGAAGGAGAAAGGGCCGGAGAATGGCTGGAGTCTTATCTGGAAAATCAAGGCCGGGAACAGGATGAAATTCAGATCGTAACCCTACAGGGGACTCCAGGATCTACCGCGCAGCTCGGGCGTACGGAAGGGTTTGACCGGGTCTTGGAGAATCATGATAACTGGACAATGCTGGATCGTCAGTCGGGTGATTTTACACAGGCCAAGGCGGAAGAAGTTATGGAGCAGTTTTTGACGACATATGACAACATTGATGTGCTGATCTGCGAAAACGACAACATGGCTTTTGGGGCGGTGGAGGCGATCCACAAAGCCGGGAAAACATGCGGGCCGGGAGGAGAGATCATTATCATTTCTTTTGACGGCATGAGAGCAGGGATAGAGGCTATTATACGAGGGGAGATTAATGTTATATTCGAGTGTAATCCGCTGCTGGGGCCGGAGGTAGAGAAAATAATTCAGAAACTGGAACAAGGGGAGTCTGTGGAGAAGATTCAGTATGTGGAAGAAACATATTACGATACCTCCATGGACCTGGAGAACATTCTGGAAAACCGCGCGTACTGACCGTTATATTTTGTCGAAGAGAAAAAGGGATCTGCGTACCTGTTTCGCCAAAAAGGATATGCCTTCTTATGCTACGATGACAGCAAAATGGAGGTGGACAAGATGATGGATCTGGTGGAACGAAAGGATACAAAAACGGAGAGAAAACTTCCGAAAAATATACGGCAGATTGGAGAACCGGGGACAGGGACAAAAGTATTTATAGAAGATTATGCATATACATATCTGCATCAGCTGGCAGAGGAAAATCTGACCTCTATGAAGACGGCTGTCCTGGTCGGAGACGCCAAAGAGGAGTCCAGGATCTTTATTCAGGGCGCGCTGGAACTGGATATGGGACGGGAAATCAGAAGCTGGTTTTCCAATGAACACTGGAGGGAGATATTTCGGGAGATCCACCAATGGTATGAAGGGATGGATGTGGTGGGGTGGTTTCTGTCTAATCCGGGATTTCCGCCGGCGCTGACAGAGGAGATGAAAACACTGCATCTGAGAAACTTCTCAGGAGACAGATATGTGTTTTTTCAGATGGATGTATTGGATAATGAAGAGATATTTTACGCAGGCAGCGCGTCGGGACCTGCGCCTCTTGGCGGTTATTATATATATTATGAAAGAAATGATCCCATGCAGGCCTATATGAGTCAGAAACGCGGCGGGATCGGAATAGAACCCGAGGGAATGATCAAAGATCAGGCGGCGGCCAAATTCCGCAATGTCATGCAGGAGAAACGGGAACAGAACGGCCAGAGAAAAATGCTGGCTTTTCTTTATACGGCGTCTACATTCCTGGTGATGGTGATTCTGGTGATCGGCATCACTATGATCAATAATTATGACCGCATGGTAAATATGGAAGATGCGATCTATCAGCTGTCCGAAAATCTGGAAGAAGATACTTCTCTGGAAGCGGCGGCGGAAGAGGAGAACAGGCAGGCGCTGGAGACGGCGCAGGCATCGGACGGACAGGGCGGGGCAGATACAGAAGAAGCCTCCGCAGCTGTTTCTGAGGAGACTCCGCCGGAAGAGACATCTGCGGAAACGCCGGCTCCGGAAGAAACAGCAACTGCAGAAGAAACCGTTCCGGAAGACGCCCGGCCGGCGGAAGAATCTGCGGAAACTCAGAATCCGACAGAGGAGATCCCGGCAGAGGAACCGACGGCACAGCCGGAACCGGAAGAGGAAGTACAGGAGGCCATGTCCCAGGCTGTGCAGGAACCTGAATCATATATGGTTCAGGCAGGAGACACGCTTCTGGAGATCTGCCGGGACCGGTATGGAAACGAAGATATGGTAGCGCAGGTCTGCGAACTGAATCAGCTGGATGACGGAGATAAAATCTATGAAGGCCAGGTGATACTGCTTCCATAATCATGGGGAAAGTGTTATACTAAAGATCAGCATCTCGAAAAGCGGGAGAACAGCATGAGTATTCAGTTATTGAAAAAAGGGTCAAACACAGATCCGGATATGGAACAGTACAATAAAAATCTGCGCAGGCATCATTTGCGCAATATTGGCATCGCAGCAGCGATAGTTTGCCTGGCGGTGCTGTTCGCATGGGGAATCCAGATCGGGCTGCAGCACAGAACATATGACGTGTACGAGGTGGTAAGAAGCTTTGAGCGTTCAGATACAGTGATGACACAGTATACGGAATTTGGAACATATGTGCTGAAATACAGCCGGGATGGAATCTCTTGTGTTGACTCTTCCAACAATCTGGTATGGAGTCAGACCTATAATATGCAGAATCCCATGGTAGATATATGCGGAAACAGTGCGGCGGTGGCGGACGAGAATGGGACAGAAGCCATGGTATTCAGTGCGGACGGTCTTTTAGGAAGCTTTCAGACGCTGCTTCCTATCCGAAGTATCTCTGTATCCTCCCAGGGTGTGCTGGCCTGCCTTCTGGAGGACGGAGAAGCCATGCGTCTGAATTTGTACAGCAGTGAAGGAGAAGAACTGGTGACCTCTCATTTTGACCTCCAGGATACAGGGTATCCGGTGCAGATGTCTTTGAGTTCTGACGCCGCGAAGCTGGCAGTGTCGTTCCTGCAGATACAAAACGGAACCGTAAATACTTATCTGGCATTTTATAATTTTGGCTCTGTGGGTGAAAACTATGAAGACCACCTGGTGGCGGCCAGGACGCTGGAAGGCGCAGTGGTTCCCAGTGTGAAATATGTAGATGCCACTCACTGCTTTGCGGTGGGAACTACATCGCTTCTTTTGTATGAGGGATCCCAGATCCCGGAACTGGTACAGGAAATTCCCCTTGATCGGGAGGTGGAGAGTGTATTTTATTCTGACGACGCGGTAGGACTTGTATTGCCGGGGCAGGAGCAGGCTCATGCTCTGCGCGTCTATAACACCCAGGGGAACATGGAATTCGAGACGGAATTTGATCTGGATTATGGTACTTTGAAATTTTCCGGCGCCAATATATTAATTTACAATGAGTTTGAATGTCTCATGATTAATAGGAGTGGGACGGTTTTCTTTACGACGACATTTGACGAATCTATATCGAATCTCTATACACTTTCCGGCAATCAGAGATTTATTCTCATGCATGCATCGCGGACGGATCAGATTCGTTTAAAATAGCAGGAGGACATAAGATGGCTTTGAATCTGGCAGATATTCTGGGGGCGGTATTCCTGGGACTTGGTATTTGGGACGGTTATAAAAAAGGTTTGATAAAAAAAGGAATGTCGCTGGCCATCACCCTGGCTGCCCTGGTGATCGTATATATAGCCTCCCCTTCTGTAGAAATTTTCTTCCGCGGAGTTCTTCCGGAGACAATGGGACTGGATCATCTGTTGGAAGACGGCGGAGATCTTTATCAGACGCTGTTCCTTTCCGGACTGAAAGAACAGGCGGCAGAATATGTAACATTGTTTGCGGCCCGGATCCTTTCGGTGGTTGTGACTTATGTAGTAGCAAGATTTCTGCTCCGCCTGATATTCATTCCATTGGAAGCGCTTGTGAAGGTACCCGGGCTTAGCCTTTTAAACCGGTTGGCCGGCGCCTGTTTCGGGCTTTTTCAACAGATTTTGACCTTATGGGTGTTCTTTCTGCTTCTGATGGTGTTCAGCGGGACTTCCTGGGGAGGAGCCTTAAGCGGGTTGGTACGGAGCAGCGCTTGGATGAGCTCTTTATATGAAAACAACCTGCTGCTTTTGTTTGGAATTTTATTTTTTCTAAAAGTTTAAAAAAGGTGTTGACATTCCTCGGAAGCAGTGATATTATAATCGAGCTGACTCTGAAAGGGGTAAGCAAAGAAGCCAAAACGGTTCAAGAAAAAATAAAAAAGTTCTTGACAATGAGAAAGAGTTTTGGTAAACTATAGAAGTTGTCGCTGAGAACTGGCGGCAACGAAATGAACCTTGATAATTGAACAGTGCTTTGAAGATCTTCGAAAATTCTTTGAAAGTTTTCGCGTGAAGCAAAAATGCAGCTTGCTGGCATTTTTGTGGCGCGACTGACAGACGAAGTCTGGAAGATTCAAGAACGAGTCACTAAAAAAAGTGACGCGACCTAAAACAGTAACGGATAGA
>ERZ1643251.964-NODE-964-length-35625-cov-17.444588_pt1 | contig 35625 bp, 45 predicted proteins | sample MGYA00579261_ERZ1643251 | MGnify/ENA primary metagenome ERZ1643251 (study PRJEB29033, sample SAMEA4952267) | chicken gut metagenome | biome: Broiler Chicken; feature: Gastrointestinal Tract; material: Caecum | place: Ireland | collected 2018 | study: Broiler... | reverse complement strand
CTTTTGGAGCTTTAGGTTTCTGCTTCTCTCTGGCTTCCCGGCACTCTTCCACGGTTCCGATTTCACGGTACTGCTGGAGTTCTTTGATGGCAGAAATTGCCATCTCTATAACCTCTTTTTCCTTCTTGTAACGTGTCAAACTAATTTCATACTGTTCTTTTTCATCGTCATATTCATCATCATCAACGTCACAGTCGCAAATAAAGGAATTCACTTCTTCTATAAGACATTTCAGTATCAATAATTCATGGTTTAATTCTTCAATCGCTTCTTCTGGTTTCATTCTTCGCTCCTTTCCGGGAAGTACGGCTCTGGAAGAGGGCGCCAGGCGATAACCTTCCCATTAGGCACGCCATTAGTCGTCTCAAATACAACATCCTCTTCATCTTCCAGCCACATCACATCCAGATATGTCAACGTAACATTTAAGTGTCTGTCGTATTTCTCCCACTGGACTAATACCGAAATATATTTTTCCGGCAGCCGCTCCTCCACCGGGATCCAGCCGTCAGTTTTTCCGTCCCTATAACCTGCTTGGTAAAACTTTCTTCTGCTGCATTCGCTGCACGGCCGGTCATTCATGTGCTTGCGGATGATGTCTACCATCGCATTGTAAAAATTATCCGTTCCGTCTTCATATCCCTGCGAATATGCGTTAAGCGCTTTCTGCTCTTTGCTATTTGGCGGATATTTCGCATATAACTTTTCTTTGCGGTTCCCGTTTTTAATTTTCTTCATTTCTTCCAAAATCTTCTCTAATTCCTGCATTACTCTACTCCCTTCATAAAACACAGCCAATGCGTCTTATTTCCCCGTTTTCTGCATTTATTTCCAAATAGTGGCTTCTGGCTGAATAACGGCAAAATGTCGCTTAAAGGAAATTGTATTTCACCCCACTTAAATATCAATACTCCATTTGGCTTTAGGACTCTCATGCATTCATCAAATCCAGCTGATAGCATTTGCTTCCAGTCTCCGGTCAATTTCCCATATTTCAGCGCCATAATAGATTTATCTCCCGCCCACTGCAAATGCGGAGGGTCAAAGACTACCAGATAAAAGCTGTTGTCCTCAAATGGCAAATCTGTAAAATTACAAATCGTATCTGGATTGATTTCTATGTATCTTCCCGGATAATACTCTGTCCTTTCCATTTTTCGTATATCGCAAAATTCTACGTGTGGATTATTTTTGTCAAACCAAAACATTTTACTTCCACAGCATGGGTCAAGAATTTTCTTCTCTAATTCCTGCATGTCAGCCCTCCTCATCAACTTGTCCGCTTTCTTCCAACCAATCTTCTATACATTTCAGGCATGTATAGCTACTTACCGGCGCTCCGTCCATAAATCCGCTTTCGTATAACGCTTTATCGCCTTTCTTTATTATGTTCTGACACGCTGAGCACTTATGGTCTTTTCTGCATTTCACTATTTTCTCTTTATAGTTTTCTATGATTACATCCATATCACCATTATAAAATCCGCTATCTAAATACATTTCCTCTGGATATTTCATTTATCGTCATTCCTCCCACCTAAGCCTCTGGCCGCAGATCATACAGAACCGCGGCGGCCGGCTCCTGTTAAAATAATTAATCACTGAGTTTCTACAGTTCGGGCAGATCAGTCTTGTGTCCCCGAATGCGTCCTGAATCTCTTCCGGCGCTCTCGCTGTATCCCGCTCCTTCAGCTCCTGGATCTGCTCCGGGGTGAGGCCGGTGTCCTCGTAATCCCATAGTCTTGTCAAACACTCCTGAAGAACACATGTGCGGCACACTCCTCCTTCGTCTTCGCATATTTCAGTGCATTCTTTGCAGTCGTCCGCACCGCCTTCTCTATCGAATGTGCATGCTTTTCGAGGAACTATCATTCCACCATACATTTCCGTTAATCGCTCCATCTCCGCTCTCCTTTCAATGCCCGGTTTTGCGCCTCGCGCCAGCAGGAGTCGAACCTGTCGGTTCAGGGAATCGAACCCATCTGCACCGGGCGGGACGACCGTCGCCCGCTCTCCCTTCGTTTGTTTTGCCTTATTTCACTCTCGGGTTATAATGCCGCTCCCCGTCCAGGAATTCCTCCTGTTTCATCTGCCGCTTGACAAGCTGCTTCATCTTGTTCATAGAGTTTTTGTGCGCCGGCTCATCAAAGAAATTTACGATCAGCTCAAGGCGCATTGCCTCGTCCTTTTTCTTTCTCCGCTGCCGGCGGCTGTTCCGGAGCTTTGTAGCGGCCCGTCTTTTGGCATTTTCCCCTTCCGCAAGTTCCATCTCATGCAGAAGGTCCTGGAGACGCCTCTCTTCTGTCTTCACGGCTTCGTGGGCTGCCTGATATTGTTCACGACAGCCGTTTATGTATTCCAGGAAGCCTGCCAGAACCTCAGACGGTTCTTTCTCTTTTTTGCTCATTTCTTTTTCCTCTCCACCCGTTCTCCCTCAATGTACCTGTCGCAGTCCGCCGGATCGCAGCCTCTCTCCATGTCTGTGATCACATAATAATCACATCCACTGCTCGCTCCTCCTGCCCGGTACCGGCAGCTTTTACAGGCATGGCGGTCTTTGTTCCACCCAGGCCTTCCAACTATGCCTTCCTTCACTGCAGGTGCCGGCTTGGCCGGTTTTGCCGATTTCTTTCTCTTGCTGCATTTCTCGGGATGCAGATAGTAATACACTGTATTGTATTTCAGTCCCAGCTCTGCGGCGATCTGGGAAGCGGACATTCCCTGCGCTGCCAGTTCCCTTGCCCTCTCCTGGTTCCCGTTTCCTTTCCTGGCCGGAAGCATCTCACTCACCTCCGGCCGCTCTGGGGGGGGGGGGACTGCTTTCCTCCTCAGAAGACTTTTCTTGCTTCTGATCAGACTGAACCATATCTGCAACAGCCTGCTTGAATTCGGGATTCTCGACTGCCGGCACATCAGCCAGAAGCTCCACATTCCGGAAGAGTTCCTCGAATGGGAAATTGTCATATCCTCCGGATGCATTCTGCGAATGTCTGTCCAGAACAATCACTTCCCTGCCTTTCTTCCAGTAATCAATAGCCTGTTCAAAACTTACTCCTGTAAACACTTATTTTCCCTCCTTCTGCATATACTTAAGAAATTCCATCAGCTCCGTCTCATTACTCGGAAAACGATCATACCTTTCATGCCGTACCCATTTTGATATCCCGTTTTTCCTTACCGGCTCAGGCCCTCCTACAAGATGCAGAAAGCTGCTCTCGTGCTCCGGCATATACTTATCTCCGGGATGTATATACGTTTCTGCAATTAGCCGTGCCCCATTTTCAAAATCATATTTATAATACTTCGCGCCGATATTCTTATCCTCATACCAGAGTCCCCATGCCTTATAATCCCGTAACCAGGCTTTCCTCTGGTCGTTGTTCCGGAAGATCGGCAATTCCGGCTGTTCCGACTCCGGAACAGCAACCACATCCAGATCACAGAGCATTCCTGCCAGTGCTCCAACAAGGAGCTTCTGCTTTCTTACCCGAATATCTTTTTCTGAATAACAGGAAAGCATCAGATCCAGATTTTCTTTTGCTTTTTCCAGTTCATCTCCCAGAAGATCAATATCACTCTGATCAGTCGTCTCTTCGTACAGTTCTTCCGCCGGCTCCACTTCAGCAACATCCACGACCTCGACGCTTTCTTCCGCGACTGCATCAGGCTCAGATAGCTCTTCAGGCGGATTCATATCCAATACTGGCGCCGTCTCTTCCTGTTGCGACGTCGCAACAGATTCCTGCCATGACTTCTTCGCATTTTCCATTGCAACTATATTCCACATGGACTGGATTGCTGCCGCAAGATAAAACCAGTCAAAATCTCCTATACACTCATACTTTTCGTCCCAGAGCTGAACACAATCATCAAAGAGATTAATGCTTGCAACTCCATTTTCAGTTGAGAAATGCCACTTCCTATGGTCTTTTCCGAGTTTCTTTTTAATCTCAACAGGGCTTCTGTCCACCAGTTCGACTCTATTCATAAAATCAGCAAGGAACCAGTCATGTAAGCTCTTTATCAGATGTTTTGCAGCTGCTTTTAGATACTCCCTGTCTGTTTCATCCGGTTTCTTCAACTTCATCTCCGGTTCTGCAGGTTTCCGCACCTCCCGGATCTCCTTCACTGTCATTTCCGGTGTCACCGTCTCAATCTGCTTATCGTCCAGATAAAGCATCTCCTGCAGCTGACTCTTCTCGAATCCCTTGAATTCGTCCGCCAGGTTCGGGCTGTTACCGCCCTGGCTGAACTTATCGTTCATGGCCATCCACCGGGATGCCGTAGATTTCTGAATCCCGTAATTGTCTTCCGCAAACTCCCAGATGCTCTCGTACCCGTCTTCCCGGAACAGCTCATTGTCCCGGATATACTTCATGTAATATCCTGCCGCGATGAAGTTCTTCTTCATGACATCCATCTTCTCCCGCAGGATGTTCTTCGCCTCCTGGTATGTCACATGCTCATACCATTTGTATAATTCATTCATTGCTTTTCCTTTCTCTCAATCTCATTTGTTACGGCCAGCAACAGATCTTTCGCAAAAGGATCTTGATCATATTTCTGAAAAAGTTTCCCTGATTCTCGGATAAATTCGTCCAGATCTTTCTCATTCAGCTTTTCGAGTATGTATTTCCGGTACAAGTGCCAACCGTCACAGAAGAGATTAAAAACTTTCTTGACTGCCATCATAATTCTGTCACCCGGATATAAATTCCCGGAATCTCCGCCCAGAACTTTTCCGAGATCTCCCGGCAGACTAAAGCATCATCCTTCCAGAACCCCACCGTTGTCATACAGTCTTTCAGAAGCTTCTGAAGATTGTCTGTATCTGGCTTTGTGATCCGGTATTCACCATCCTTGTGGCTCCCCCGCGGAAAACACCAGGTAGATACCAGCTCAACAGGTCCTGCATACTTCTGATCCGGCTTATGCTGTGCCAGATATGCTTCCAGTTTTGATCGGGCCGTCTTCAACTCCTGCGGCTCGTAAAACTTTGGCTTGCCATTCACCACACGCACCTGCTTTTCCTGATGCGTAACAGTCGGCGGAACCATTGCCATAAAAAACTCAGTCACTATCATAATCAACTCCTTGCCATTTCCCGGTCTCTGGATCATACTCAATCACTCTATGATACCGAGCTGTATCAAATATTTTCTGCATGACTTCTGGCTGGCTTGAAATCCATACCGCCGCCTCACTTTCAGCAATATCAAATTCCATGTCCGGAATAGAATGTCTTAAAGGCGGCATCTGTTTTACACAGTCCAAAAAATCATATTTCATCTTTTTCGCCATCACTTCACCTCTTTAACGTGCGAAATCATTTTTCTTTTTTCCTGTGCGCCCTAGTTACGGGGAGGGGGAAGGGAGACGGGGCCGGGCAGCCTTAGGCCCGTCCCTCTCCTACCCCCGTAACCTCGTGAGGGGACTTTTATTTATCCCCGTAGGGGTAGTGTCTTCCCCTCCCTCTGCCGGGCTGTGAGGGGAAGGCTGTTTTTCAGTGTTCCCCTCCTTGTGTTTCTTGTGAGGGGAAGTCTTATTTTTAGTCTTTCCCTCCCTTTCTTCTTCGGAGGGGAAGTCTTATTTTTCTGTCTTCCCCTCCCTCTGCTTTTCACCTTTTTTATAAATAATCCCGTCTTCAATTATGTAGCCACCATGTTCATTCACCCGGTCTCTGGCCGTCCTTTTTGATACACCCAGATAAGCTGCCACATCATCTATGGACGGATCATCTCCAAAATTGCTGCCATCCAGAGCTGCTTCCACTGCTTTTCTTCGTTCTTCCTTCCGATCCTTTGCACTCTTTTTGTTACTCTCTGCACCCTTTTTCCATCCCGGCTTTTCATCTTCCGGCTGGATGTCCTTCAAGGCTCCGGATTTATCTTCCCTATGAATCGGATAATCAAACCACAGGTTCACCGGCGGGAACTTCGGGAACTCTCTGAGGGTCCCTTCTATGCGCCATGCCGTCATCATCCGGGCCCTGCTTTTCGCTTTCTCCACTTCCACACTCAGCGCTTTAAAATCCAGGGATTTCAGCTTCTCCCGGCAATAATCCATCATCTGCACGCTGCTGCACATATCATCCTGGGAAACGCCGTCTATCAGTCCGTTATCATAGTGTTTCAGCCAGTCTATACAAACCTGGCAGACGGCTTTGTTTTCCTCCTGCTTCATCAGTGCATCTGTCGTCTCCAGCTCGATCAGATCCAGAAGGGCGTCTGGATCCCGGGCAAACACTCCGGAGCCGCTTGCCCGGTCCATAGACTTCTTGCTGCCCTGGCTGCCCTTGCTGTGATGGTGGCAGTAGATTACAGCGCATCCCAGCTCCGTACAGACTTTATCAAACTGATTACAGAAGTTGGCCATCTGATCGGCGCTGTTCTCATCTCCAGTAATAACCTTATAGATCGGGTCAATAATTACCGCCACATAGTCCTTCTTTGTTGCTCTCCGGATGAGCTTTGGCGCCAGCTTGTCCATTGGCACGGACTTGCCTCTTAAATTCCAGATATCTATGTTATTCAGATGCTCCGGTTTCCATCCACGGGCCTCATATACATCCCGGAAACGGTGCAGGCAGCTTGGTCGGTCCAATTCCAGGTTCACATACATGACACGCCCCTGGGCGCATTTCCATCCCATCCAGTCCTTTCCTTCTGCAATGGAGATACAAAGCTCGATCTGCAGGAAAGACTTCCCTGCTTTTGACGGGCCTGCGATCAGCATCTTGTGTCCTTTTCTGAGTACACCGCTGATCAGACAGGGGGACAGTTCCGGCAGGTTCTCCCAGGCTGTCTCTAAGGATTCTGGATCCGGAAGGTCGTCATTGACGCTTTCAATCCACTCCTGCCATTCCTCCCAGGATTCCTTTCCGATGTTGGTATCGACCAGGAATTGTTTCTTCCCGTTCCGGGTCACGCCCGGTATCCGGGAAAGCCTGGACGGGTTCTTATTCTGCGTATCAATCTTCAGCCCGTTCTTTTTACAGATGCTGTACAGATATTCCACACGTTTCTTATATTCCTTCATATCGGCTGCCTCAATCTTAACGATTGCATGGAGGCTTTTCTTGCCGGAAAACACCAAAGCCGCTACCGGAAGTTCCAGTTCCCGGATCAATGCATTCTGTTTCTCAAGTTCCATGTCATCCGATTCTACCAGGGCATACCGGAAATCTGTTACATTTTCATTGGTACAGTCCTTTCCATCCAGCGGGTTAAAGCGGATCCATGCGCCCGCAGCCGGATTATAGTCTCCGAACACAGCCCCAATATCTCCATTACATTTATTCAGCTCCTGGATCAGCTGGCCGGCTGTTCTGTCCCAGTTTCCCCGGGAAGGAAGCCATCGGGTACCCTTCTCGTCCGTCTTCTCCCAGCTCTGTGTAACATATCCCACATGCTCACCTGCTTCAAATAAGGTTTCAATATATCTGATCAATTCTTTTGCAGGATCCCAGTGTTCGGGCTCCCGTATCTCTTTTCCTTCTACCCAGGCACTGTCTACCACAATGCCTTCCCTGCTTATCTCATCTTCCCAGTCCAACTCATGCCCCGGATCCCGTTCTGGCCTCCATCCCCGCTCCATAGCCATCTGCACGATTGTTCCTGCAGTAACCGGTTCGGAAGATCCGTGGAAACTACCCCATTTCCGGAAACACTCTCCTGAATGGTAACGGGCAGGATCCCCCTGGCTCCACCGGTCCCAGTCTGCTGCTGTATATCCTTCATGTTTCAGCGCCATTCCTACATTTACCCATTCCTGATAGTCAAGTTCTGCGGGATGTATGCTGTCCAGTACTTCTAAAAGATCTGCCCTCTGCTCCATTGTCATGCTCCTTTATATTCTGATGGGATAATATCATAGGGAACTCTCCAACCATTCCCCGCAATCCGGTCAATCAGCTTCTTTGCGGTCTCAAACTGCCAGGTACCTACATGCTGAAACCCTCTTCCTTCCAGGAAACGGATCTGTTTCGGCGTGGTAAGGCCTTCCTGTCTGCGCTTATCCAGACGCTCTAACAGCTTTGAAGCCTTCCCCGCATTTTCAATCTCATCCGGCATAATTCCAAGTTTTTCCAGTGTTTTCTTCTGCTTATCTGACGGTGGCGCCATCTCCCAGCCAAAAGCGGGGACATATCCGGCAAGGTCTTCTGCCTGGATACTCATCTCAAACTGAAGCGGATCTACCAGCTTGCGCTTCCTCCGTTTCATCTCTGCCAGTTTCTGGGCCAGTGCTTCCTCTCTCTGGGCCACAACATCCTCCGATGCCGCCTGCTCGGCCTCTTCAATATCGATAGGGCAGCCTGCATCCTTTTCCAGGTTCTCTGTCATCTTCTGCGCAACTTCTTCGCTCTCACAGATCAGGTGTGCCGGATGGCACAGCTCATGCCGCTCAGTATGCCACAGGAAATCTAAAAGCAGGAGATGATCTTTGCCCGGGGCAAGCCGGGTCCCGCGCCCTACCATCTGGCAATACAGGCTTCTTGCCTTTGTAGGCCTGAGTACTACAATACAGTCCACATCCGGGCAGTCCCAGCCTTCTGTCAGCAGCATGGAATTACACAGGACATTGTATTTTCCGGCCGCATAGTTCTCCAGGATCTCCGCCCGGTCACTGCTCTCTCCGTTTACTTCCGCTGCCCGGAATCCATGCCCGTTCAGGATATCCCGGAACTTCTGACTGGTCTTAACAAGCGGAAGAAACACCACTGTCTTTTTGTCTTTACAGTATTTTTCCATCTCCTGGGCAATACTCTCCAGATAAGGATCCAGTGCAGTCCCCAAATCTCCTGCCTTGAAATCTCCCGACTGTACGCCCACGCCTGTCAGATCGACCTGCAGGGGAATTGTCACGGCCTTAATCGGAGACAGATATCCTTCTTTGATCGCTTTCGGCAGCGTATATTCATATGCCAGGGATTCAAATACCTGTCCCAGGTTCTTCATGTCCCCACGGTCCGGTGTTGCTGTAACCCCCAACACCTTTGCATCCGTAAAATGATTCAGCACCCGCTGATAACTGTCTGAAATGCAATGGTGTGCTTCATCAATAATGATGGTATTGAAATAGTCTTCCGGGAACCTGCTCAGCCTGGTCTCCCTCATCAGACTCTGGACGGATCCTACCGTAATGCGGAACCAGCTCCCCAGGCAGGACTGTTCCGCTTTTTCCGTTGCGCATCCAAGACCGGTCGCTTTGGCGATCTTATCTGCAGCCTGCTCCAGGAGTTCCCCGCGGTGCGCCAGAATCAGCACCCGGTCGCCATTCTGGACGCAGTCTTCTGTAATCTTGGCGAACACAATGGTCTTTCCGCAGCCGGTAGGCAGAACCAGAAGGGTCCTTCTGGTTCCATTCCCCCATTGCTCAAATACGGCCTCTTTTGCTTCTTTCTGATATGGTCTCAGTTCCATTAAAACTTCCCTGCCTCAAACTTCTTTTCCTCAAAGGGGTAAATCTTTTTGATATGGTTATATTTTTTACTCGGATCTTTCGGATCCGCGTCAAGAGAAATCTGAGCGCGTCCCTTCAGTCCGGGAAGCGCTGCCCAGTTCATTTTAAGCTTTTCACCTTTTTTCTTGAGCCCTACACCACAGAACAGTTCTGACAGTTTCCACTCAAGCTTTGTATGCAGAATATAACCTTCCTGGATTGTTGTCTCCTGTCCGCCGGGTCCCATGATCTGGAAGAATACAAGGGCTTTATTGCAGGGAGGGATCTTATCACTGCCGGCATGCCTTGCCCTCTCATAATGATCAATAATAAAGTCGTAATCTCCTTCCGGCAGCGTAACAAAACTGCTGTCTTTTTCGATTTCATCATCCCAGTTTAATTCTCTATCCATTTCACTCATACATCCATGTCCTCCTATTTTTTATCTTCTTCAAATGGAATTTCATATGTTTCCCGCAGTTTTTCAATCATGCCGTACACCTGCGGCCATGCACCGACAAGCACTCCGGATATAAAATCCGGATCGTAATTCAGAATCGGGGTCGATCTTGGATAATATCCCCGATCTGCTACAACTGCCTGTATCTCTTCTTCCGAGACCAGCTTTTCCTCCATCAGATCCCGGAGTGCTTTCGGAATCCGCTCATCCACATGGAATGCACTGTCTTTCGGGACCGGATTGTCCGGTGCTGTGTGCGGTGGCTTTTCTTCTGTCTTCCCTGCGGCCTGTATGGGGCTTGCATCAAACTCTATCTGTTCCGGAGTCCCTTCCGGGATATCCATAAAATCCGGAGTTTTTTCCTCCGGCAGAGACTTCTGTTTCTGTTCCTCAGTACGATCTTCAATAATTGCTGCTATAACGCTGTAATCAAACTCGCACTCGGCCGGAAGCCCGTCACGGTTCTTTGCATCCCAGCATGGGTGATGAGAAGTATACATAATACGCTTTCCTTCGCCCAATGCTTTCTTTTTCTTTCCCTTATCATCTGCAGCAACCGTATGAGTTTTATAGTTGCAGAACAGAAGCATATCCGCCCATTCCTTTACCAGCGGAGAAGTCTGGGAAGATGTTTTCTTTCCCAGCTTTAACTCCCACCTGTCATAGGCTCCAAGCTCATCCGGCTGCTCGAACTTCCTCATCTGAGCGTGAGCAGTCAGCACTACATTGACCCCGAGATCAATAAGATCAGAAAGACGGTTCAGGAAACGTCCAAACTCTTCTTTCACATACACATATCCGTTTCCATATCCGAAATCTTCAATTCCGTTCTTCTGATGCTTGTCGCAGATATACTCAATACACAGCTGTTCTGCCCAGTCAATGGTGTCGATCACAAGAGTTCGGCACACTCCCGGTGTCTTTTTTATGTAATCAATCTCTTCCAGAATCATTGTCCAGCTGGTCGGACGCGGCAGCCGCGCCACATCCATGCTGTTTGTGCTGCCTTCCGTGTCAATAAAAACGGGATCCGGAAACTTTGATGCAAAGGTGGATTTTCCAATTCCTTCTGGCCCGTAAACTACAACTTTCTTTGCTCTTTTGATCTTTCCTCTGGTTATCTCCATTTAGAAAGTACCCTCCTTCCATGTTTTCGGCTGCGGCGCTGGTTCAGGTTCTTTTACATAACCATCTTCTATGATGATGCTGCATTCTCCCCCGGTGCTCACACGGGTCGCAATCGCCTGCAGCCCTTCCTGTTCCAACCACTGCCCGAATTCCTGCAATGTATTCAGATCCATCTGTTCCAGCTTGTCCAGAAGGACAAAGCCGCACTTCGGGTTCAGCTTCCGTACAATAGCCGTAGATACTTTCAGCCGGTCAGATCCTGACATGTTGTCCCACTGCTGACCCTTATAGACCAATTCCCCGTCTTTTACAGACAGCTCCGGCAGGGGAAGTTCTGCCGACTGCAGCAGTTCTGTCTTAGCCTTCCTGGTCTTGTCAATCTCCGCCGTCAGGGCATTATACTGGTTCTTGTAGTCCAGGGCATCATCTTCCGCCTTGTCCTTATCCATGTTCGCTCTGACTTTCCGGTTGATTTCTTCAATGTTGGCAAGGGATGCTTCCAGTTCAGCAGTGGATTCATCCTGCAGCTCCAGAACGGTTTTCCTTGCAGTTTCTTCATCACTGACAGCCTGGTTATATTCTTCTGTCAACTGTTCTTTCTGTTTCTGAAGCGTTGCGATCTGCTCATCCAGACGCCCGATATCATCAAAAACTCTGTGTTTGTTCATGGTAATCTCATTCAGCCTGTCCCTCTTCCTCTGGTTCTCTCCGTTCCGTGCAAGGATCTCCTGCTGCTGTCTGATCAATTCAGATGGAGAAATCAACTCTTTCGGTGCATCCGGATAATAGGGCTGCTCATCTGCAAACTTCTTTTTCCGGTCTGCGATCTGTCCGATTGACAGCCGGCTGTTATACAGTTCCTTCTCCTTCTTATCCAATATTTCAAGCTGATCGCCGACACCAATGATCTTAAGAAGAGTCTGGGCTTTCTCTTTACCAGAACTTTCCATAAACTTCGGGAGGTCCAGGGCAAGCTGCTCCACAAACTCATTTAAAAGCTGCTGGCCGGCCTTGTTCCCCGTCGGATCAGTGACTTTCAGGGAACTGTTTTTCCCCTTTCTTTCTACAACCAGACCATTGCTCATTACGATATGTAATGTCGGCGGAATCATTGAACCTTCCCGCTGAGCCTGGGAAGGACGGTATTTTTCTCCTCCCAGTGCCCAGGCAATGGAGTCCAGCACAGAAGTCTTCCCCTGGTTGTTATTGCCCCCTACGATTGTGAGGCCATTCGCTGTTGGCTCAATCTTCACAGCCTTGATCCGTTTTACATTTTCGATTTCAAGTTTATTAATCTTAATACTTTCCATTTCTGCTCCTTTCTGCTAAAATTAAATTGAATATTTACCAGGGCGCCCGAGCTTGCCGGCTCATGTGGGCGCTCTTTTTTATATTGGCCCGGCCTGCAGCACATATATGATCACCGCCTGGGCCGCATTCAGCAGCAGCGACGCCGCCAGGGCTGCCATCAGACCTCTGGCCGCCCGGTTCCTTTTCTTCCTGATCGGCGCCGGGTCCTTTCTTTTGGGTATCACCGTCGGCAATGCCCGTCCTACCGGTATCAGCTGAAGCTGTTCAGGCTCCAGAATCATTTCTTCCATGCTTCTCCCTCCTTTCGCAATGATTCATTGCTTTTTATGCTACTGTAGTGCGCATCGTCCGCGCCTGCTCCTGCATCTTGCAGTCTTCCAGTCTCCACTTCTCCAGCCCCGCCGTGTCAAACATGATCGGGCTGTGCTTGTTCAGCGGATTCTCCCGCCATGCGAACGCCTGCCCCGGAGTGGAGAAGGCCCGCATCAGGTATGCCTCTGAGAATCCCATCTGTGTGATGAGTGCCTTGCGGGTCATGATCTGTTTAGGGTAGTTCATCTTCTCTCCTTTCTGTCCGTTTTATTGGACATGCTCTTTATTCTCCGTCTCAGCGCAAAGCGCATACCCTCTGACGATTCCGAGCACTTCCCTCTTCTTGTCCTCCGGCAGCTTCTCGATCATAGCGATCAGCTCCTTTGCATCCTTGCGCGTCTTGTCCAGCGCGTTTCTTCTTTTCCTCAACTTATCACTTCCTTTCTGTGTTATAATTCCCTCAAAGGAGGGATTGAATTGAATGATAATTTTGATTGGAAACAGTTTGAAGATTATTTGAAATCTGACGAATATGTGAAGTCTGTTAAAAAATATGAGCAATCAGAAGAATTTAAAAACGCCATGAAAAAGATTAAGCGGAACAAATGGAAACGGCGTATTTCTTCAATTGGAAAATCATTCGTCTCAAATATCTTCAATATTATTTCGACTATCATTAGCATTGCGGCTCTTATCGTCGCAATATTGAGTTATCTAAAGTAACTCCTTTGATAATATCCAGGGACTCTTTTAAGATTCGTTCACATTCGTGGATGTTTCTTTTTTTCTCTGGTAGTTCGCTTATAAGTAGAGTTGCTATATAAGTGGATAACTCTGATTCTTTCAAGTTTTCTATTCTCTCCTTTCTGTCCGTTTTATTGGACATGCTCTGTGATACATTAATCAATGAAGTATTCGATAGATACTCCGAAGTAGTCGGCTATCGCTTTGATTTTGTCGGATTTCGGGGTATATCGGCCAGCCTTCCAATTAGACAATGTCGAAGTTTGAACGTTGGTATTTTTCGATACTTCATAATCAGTTACACCTTTACTATCCCGCAACTCGGAATATTTTTTGTACGAGAACAAATTGAAACCTCCTTCCAGAATTTTATTGACAATAGCTAAGGTTTCAAATATAATTAAGTTGTCAATCAAAGTTATATTTAAAACCAAAGCTATTTTATTATTGATAGCTTCTTTTTCAAAGCTATGGTCATATATTAGCATTGATTTCAAAGTCTGTCAATAGTTTTTAGCTTCTTTTTCAAACTTATTTTGAGGTGCTTATATGTATGAAATATTTGAACAACTATGTCAAGAAAAAGGAGTTACCGCATATAAGGTATGCAAAGAAACTGGAATTACAACAGCTACAATAAGTAACTGGAAGGCTGGAAGGTACACCCCGAAACAAGAAAAAATGCAGAAAATAGCAGACTTCTTTGGAGTGTCCCTCGAATATTTAACTACTGGGAAGGGGGATAGGAAGAAAGAAACTCAGCTCAAACCTAAAGACGAAAAGGATATTAAAGAAATCCTCGCCAACACCGAGCAACTGCTGAAGCAGGACGGGCTCATGTTTGACGGAGATCCGGCGTCACCGGAGGCGATTGAGTCTATTCTGTCGGCTATGCAGATTGGAATGGAGATGGCGAAGAAAAAGAATAAGGAGAAATACACTCCGAAAAAGTATAAAAAGGATTGATGTTATGAATATTAAACGGCTGGTGGATTCTCTGGTCAGAAAGTACAAATCACGGAATCCCTTTGAGATTATAAGTCATCTCAATGTAATAGTTGTCTTTCATCCTCTTCATGGGGTAAAAGGATTTTATCAGTACTTTCAGCGCAACAATATCATCTATATCGATGAATTACTATCCGATCAGGAGAGGCGATTTGTATGCGCGCATGAACTGGGTCATATGCTCATGCATAAGAAAGCAAATGCTATATTTATGGATTCTCGGACGCAGCTCAATACTACGAGGTACGAGATAGAGGCGGATCGGTTTGCAATAAATCTACTGCTTTCCGATTCAGACATAGAAGAACACTTAGATTTTACGGCTACTCAGTTCGCGCGCCTATTTGGATATAACAAGAAACTGATAGAATTACGGCTGAAAGATTTTAATTAATGTGGTGTTTCTCGGAGGAAAGAGAGGAAAAGTTATGAGTGAAATAAAAGAGATTGAAGAATACAGAAGATTTACAACTCCTGCCGAACTTCACAAGGCAGTAAATACGCTGAAAGGCATTGTTGCAGGTATCACTACAGATCGACAAATCAGCGAAGATGAAGTCAATGAATTAAGTCACTGGTGTCTATGCCATGCGAATTTAATTGACCGCCATCCGTTTAATGAGCTTATTCCTCTGATTCGATCTATCTATGAAGACGGCATTGTTACAGAAGAAGAATCGAAAGATATTGTCTGGCTCTGCAATAATTTTGTATCAGATGCCGACTATTATAATCTTGTTACATCTACACTTCAGTTTCTCAACGGCATGATTCATGGTATGCTTGCAGATAACGAGTTATCAGATACAGAAATACATATGCTCAAGAAATGGACGACAGCAAATGACTTTTTGTCTGGGTCATATCCCTTTGATGAAATAGAGAGCTTATTGCTTTCTATTTTGGATGACGGGGTCATAACTAATGATGAACGTGATATGCTCAAAGGCTTTTTAAGTGACTTTATAGATTTGAAATCATCTTACAACCTGAACGATTCCGAACTGAATTCGCTGAAAGAACGTTACAACATTTCCGGTGTATGTGCTGCCTGTCAGGAAATTGATTTTAAAGATAACCTCTTTTGTTTTACAGGTCGCTCTGAGATTGCAGAAAGGAAAGATATTGCTAATATCATCGAGCGTTTTGGTGGTAAATTCAAAAATAATCTTACTAATAAAACGCGCTACTTGATTGTCGGAAATGACGGTAACCCTTGCTGGGCTTTTTCTTGTTATGGCAGAAAAATCGAAGAAGCTGTGCAACGAAGGAAGAGCGGTCAGCTACTTACTATTGTAAACGAAGTGGATTTTTGGGATTGTGTCGAAGATATGGCATAAACAAATTTCCAGAATATAAAAACCGCTCCGGTGCTGCAACACTAGAGCGGAAGTCTTGCCCCGAAAAGGAGCAATTTGCTATGTCGTCGAAAGACAGTAATATTGTATCATCTTCGGGGCAGCCATGCAAGCAGAACAAAGGTTCACGCTGGCTGTTATTTTTGTACTCAATTTTACTCAATATTATTTAATTGGAAGGATGATACAATGGCAAAAGCAAAATACACCCGGGGAGCTGACGGATATTTTAAAACTAACGTCTGGGACGGTACATATAAGTCTGACGGACGGAAGCATTATATTCCGATCAGGAGCCGAAAGTCCAGCGCCGATCTGGAAAAGAAGCGGATCGCTTTTGAGGAATCTGTCCGGAACCGCACAAACCTCCGGCAGTCTGATATACCATTCCTAGAATATGCCCGAAAATGGAAGAAAGTATTTAAAGACGGAAAATCCCACAATACAAGAGAAATGTATTACAACATCATAGAAAAGCACCTGATTACGCTGGATGGAATAAAGCTGCAGGATATCGGCCGGATCCACCTCCAGATGGTTTTGAACAATGCGGCCGGGAAAGAGCGCACACAGCAGCAGATACAGATGACATTTTTCCAGATCCTGCAGTCCGCCGTGGCCGATAACCTGTACCCGGCAAATGTATATGAGACGATCCGGCAGAATGCCGAAAGCATAAAATATAAGGCCGCAGAGAAACGCCCGCTGACCGCAGCGGAAAAAGAAGCAGTATTTAAAGCTGATTTCCGGGAGCAAGACAGGATCTTTGTATATCTCCTGTACGGCTGCGGACTCCGCCGGGAAGAATGCATTGCGCTGACCGTATTTGACTTCAACCTAGCCGGGAAGGAAGTCAGCATAAACCGCGCCCACGAATTTGTGAAGGGAAAGCCACGCCAGAAAGACCCGAAAACCTGGAACGGGTTCCGCACTCTTCCGATTCCTGACAGAATTTATCCAGATGTCAAGACATACGTTGATTCCCTTAAAACATCCGGGAAGACCTACCTGTTCACTACGCAGAAGGGCGATCCAGCCTCCCTGAGCTGCTACAGGCGGATGTGGGAAAGAATTATAAGACGGATGCAGGAAGTCTCAGAAGAGCAGATAACGGGCCTGACAGCGCATGTGTTCCGCCATAACTATTGTACTAACCTGTGCTACCAGATCCCGAAGATATCAATCAAGAGGATAGCGCAGCTTCTGGGAGACACTGAAAAGATGGTTTTAGAAGTATATAATCACATTGTTCTGGAGAAAGAAGACGCAGCCGGAGCCGTGAATGATGCGATCAATTTCTGACACGAAAATGACACATTGACCCGGGAATGACACATTTTAAACGGCTCAAATCCTTTTAAATTGGCATCAGTCAAAGGGCATAGAAAAAGCCGGAACACCGCATAAATACAGCGTTTCCGGCTTGTGCATCCAGTGAGCGTGCGGGGATTCGAACCCCGGACAACTTGATTAAAAGTCAAGAGTTTGAATATCCGCTAACGCTTGCAAACACTGATTATTTCAGAACCGTATGACACGAAAGTGACACATTACGATTTTATAACATGGTGGTATGACTGTCAAGACAATGATACAATATTCCACCCTGGAGCAATTCTGGGAATTTTAAATTTTTACATTTTTCTCTTGACTTTACGCCTATATAGGCGTATAATATAATCAAAGATAAGGAAAGGGGATCACGAAAAATGACTAAGGCAGAAGCAATTAAAAACATCATCAGCAGAATAGAGGAAATTGAAGACGCTTATGATTATGGATATATCGGTATCAGAGTTTCGGAAAACGAATTTACCGAAGGCGAGATCCTCGACAACTCTTTTGTTTGGGTTGACGGAGAAATGACGGAGGAAGAGCTCGATGGAACCTGTGCGATCATGTTGAAAGATGCTAATCTGGCAAACTCCTACTTCGGCGATCACGTTGCAATAATCGGAAGTGACAGCATGGAATACGGCCAGGATCTCGGAGAGATTATCCTGCGAGACGCAGAAGTTCTGGAGGTGATTGCATAATGAAAAGATATCAAGACTGTATTAGGACAGACGGTATGTGTGGAGCCTGCTCCCTCTCCAGCAGAGGGTTTGACTGCCACAACAACCGCATCAACAGTATTTTATATAACCGATCCGTCATGGGCATGACACAGAAGGAGCTATCCGAAAAATCCGGCATAAACATCCGCCAGATCCAGAAATACGAGTCCGGAGAATACGACACCGGAAATATGACACTGAAGAATGCTGTGTCATTGGCGCGCGTACTTGAATGCAGTGTGGAAGATCTTTTGTGATAGGTGCGGGGAATGGATAAAAATATAAAAATATGTGTAATATGTGGGCGTCCGTTTGGTTGTCCTCCATCATCTAAAAAGATAACCTGCTCTGCCGAGTGCAGCCGGATCCGGAAGATGCAGAGCCACACAGGCAAGCGGAATCAATGGTCTGATGAGAGCCGTGACAAGCTCCGCGCCCGCGGTCAGACAGAAAACCTCAAACTCGGAACGGATGCGGCGAAGAAAAGCCCGAAATCTGGGAGATTTGAAACAAATGTCAATGCTAAGATCTGGAAACTTACAAGCCCAGAAGGAAAGGTATACATCTGCAAAAACTTAGTCCTTTGGTGCAGGAACAATTGCAACCTTTTTGGATTTGACAGCACGGAACAAAACGCGCGAAAAATCCGTGCAGGACTTACACACGCAAAACGTGGTGCACAGGGAAAACAGACAGCCCGATCATGCACATATAAAGGATGGAAAGCCGAGGATGGTACAAAAGCAGATTATGAATTGTATCATTATAAAAACGCCGATATGTCGATGCTGACGCCCGATCAACGCGCTTGCTTATTGGACTACTTAGGCGGTATGCGGGCTCAAGATATCGCCAATAAATATGGCGTAAAAAAGCCCGTTGTCTATAATCGGATCAGAGAGGCGAAACGAATTATCGATACCGGATCAGCTCGCAGCGATGATGAGATTGCAAAGCGGAAGGATTACGCAAAAAAATATTATCAGGATCATAAGGATAAGTTGAAAGAATACAGCAGGCAATATGCCGCGGATCATCCAGAAAAAGTAAAGGAAGCTAATCGCCGGAATTATCAGAAGAATCGTGAGTTTTACTTGAAAGAACGGAAAGAGTACAATAAACGCTATTATCAGGAAAATCGTGAGAAAATTCTCTTGCGTGCAAATGGGCGGAGACAAAAGCAGAACAATGAATAATCCCCCCGGAGCAATAGCCCCGGGGTATTGTTATGCCTGTTATCCAATCTCCTGTTATGCCGCCTGGCTGTTCGCCCACCGCTGCATAGCTTTGACCAGGTCGGAAACAGCACTAATCTTGCCGTCCTGTACCGTTCCCCAGTACCTCTGCATAGCCCGGATAGTCTTCGGCCCGATCCAGCCGTCCACTGGCGCACCGACAAGCCTCTGGATGGCCTTGATGAGGTCAGATGACCCGGACGGGTTTGCCACCCACTGCCAGCCAGTATAGCATCCAGCCTGACGGTATGCCGTCCGCTGGAAGGAAACTACGCCATCCCGGATGGTCCCGAAAATAGCCTGCAGGCGTAACGTGGTGTCAGTGCCCCATTTGCCGTCTACCTTCAGCTGATCTGCTTTCGTCTGAGCTGTCGGCGCGGACGCAGATGTATTGGAGCCTGTCCCGGATGATACCGTCTTACCTGTCACTGCCTCTACGATTGCCTTTGCACATGCATCTACATTCCATTTATCCTGATCTGTCACAGAGTCGACAAAACAACATTCGACAAGGACTGCCGGAGCTTTTGTTCTCTTAAGGACATATAAATCAGAGCGAGACTTCGCACCCCTGTTCTTAAGCCCCAGAGCGTCCGCCACTCTCTTGCTCATTACCCCGGCCATTGCCTTTCCTTTTGAGCTGGTAGGATAATACAGAACTTCCGTTCCAGTACCGCCTCCAGCATTAAGATGGATAGAGATATCGTAATCTACGCTGTGCGCATTGCACTTTGCCACGATATTGGCCAGATTCTGGCTCTGCGACCGGCCCGAATCATCCGTACAGTCATATACGGTATGTCCTGCTGCACGTAGCAGTTCAATCACCTTATTCTTGACCTTCCTGTCTTCTGTCACCTCATTAAGATATTTTGAGGCGCCCGGCACAATGCTGTTATGCCCGCCATGTACGTTATAAATTCCCATATGCTCCTCCTTTCCGTTGCGACGTCGCAACACCACAAGAGGACGCTATTATGCGTCCCCAGAATCATTATCCTTATTTACAATCTTATCTGCCACTTCTAAACCATTAACTAAGATCTTCGGCACATTGTAGCCGGCTTCCACAAAGTTCTCCAGGATGGACCGGATTTCATTGATAATAAGAGACGCCAGCACGAACCATCCGAGCAGAGTCGTTATTCCCAAATCAATTCCGATCGTCTTGCCGATCTCAATAAATACTGCGCTGGCCCCGAATGCTACCATAATCATTAGCCAATACCCCAGCTTCTTAAGAACGCCTTTCCAGCCTGCCATAGAATTTTCTTTTCCGGCCATGCGGCTCTTCATCCATCCCGTGATCCAATCGGCCACATTAAGGAGCAAAAACGCCACAAAAAGGATCCAGTGCTCTCCAAGTATATATGAAAGCACGGCAACGATTGCTCCGGTAACGGCATTATACCCGTCAATAATCGGTGCTGCATAGTTCATTTTCATTATCCTCACTTTCCTTTCTAATTTCGATTTTCATAAAAATAAGACCGCTTTGCGGTCTTTGCGGTCTGTCTCTAATTCCCATATACATTTCCTTTCTATATCTATAAGACAAATGCGTCTTATCCCAATTAAGTAGTAAATTATCTGAAGAAGAACTGATTCAGGATGGCCTGTCGGTATGTACGGATGTGCACGCGGCGGTTTCCGGCGGATCTCCGAAGGAGGTAATGTTTTACCGATACGGAAAGACAATAAATATGAGGCTTAATATACGTTTTCCGGCCTCAATCGCACAGTACGCTACAATATTTAGGCTTCCGTCGGAGCTCTGGCCAAAGATACCACAGTTATTTATCAATAATAATGGCAATGTATTTTCGATAAATTCCGAATCAGGCGCGGTCACTGCTCAACAATCAATATCATCAGGCACATGGCTGCAAATTTCAATGTCTTATCTATTGGCGTAATTGTGATAAATAAAATCTAAATAAAGTAATCTGTGCTGTAATACGCAAACGCCTGGACAGAGCTTGCATTTTGTCGTATCTTACCATCTGTATAGATGTACCCAAGTCCGCCAGTATCAGACATTGATAATGGAAATGTGGTGGTGGCTTTTGGGGCATACTTCGCAGGGACAATAGCTAAATCCATGCTAGGCTTGATACCCCCTTTAGTGTAATGCGCCGCCTCGATATGCACCCTGCCTGTCAGAGGCTCGTAATAACATTTTTGAGCCTGTGTATTGACATTAGATGAGGGTATAAGCTCAAACGTTTCGACTTTTGTTTTACTACTTAATTGGGATAAAGACGCATTTGTTTCATTGATCGCCCCGACAATATCATCTTTTTCTGTCGTGTTCAAATTATCCAAATCCCCGATCTTATTAAACAGTTCATTTACCGCACTAACCAATGATGTTTTTGCCGCCGTCAGGAGAGATGACAGCGTTCCGATCCGGTCTGCCAGCGTCTTCCCCTGCCGGGCGTCAAGCACATATCCCGATGATGTCTGTGTCAATACATTTGACACGCCCTGAAATGCAGCAGTTCCCAGATCCGCAAACCACTTTTTTATTTTTCCGAATAATGCAGCTACACTATCACCGGAATTAATATTCGTACGGGTACTTGCCTGATTGAATGTTACAGTCGCGTCCTCAAGATCATCAATATTCCCCGCCGGTCCCTGTGGTCCCTGTGGGCCCTGTGGGCCCCGCGGAATTGTAAAATTAAATACCGGATCTTTATCCGTTCCAGTTTTTGTAACCTGTGCTTGTGTCCCCGGTTCTCCTGTCGTTGTAGTTCCGATCGAAATTGTGCTTGAAAATTCCCCTTCTTCTGCTTTCTGCTGTATATCCTGAGCTGCATCATTTGCATTCTGCGCCGCCTGATTTGCAGAATCAGCAGCACCCTGCAGCTGCTTAAAAAATGATGATTCATTTTCAGACTGAGGGGCATCTGGATCGGTTCGATTTTCATACACACGTATCGGCTGGTCAAATGTTACAAGATTTTCCTCTCCCTGCGTAATCTGGATTTGCATATTGGCAAATCCGACTTCAGCCATCATTTGTGTTTTTACATCTACCGATACGCTGTTTCCACTGATCGTTGCATCGTCATATACAGATTTTTTCGACGGTTTTTGCACAAATACCTGAGCAGTTGCGCCGGATGGAATTTCATAATCCCGGAAATTAAAGACAATAGGTATGGCATTGGTATTTTTTACATAATCAATCGGCTCTTTAATTTTATTCTTTTTAACATATATGTCTCTTTGTATCGTATTCATTTTCCACCTATTTCACTATCATCCCGTTAAAAACGCGGAACGATTGCCCTGCTTCTATAGTTCCCTCAAATGTTTCGAATCCGTTAATCAATAAAGGCTTTCCCGAATCAATTTCTATATCTCCACTCAGTCTTAATGCTCCCTGACTAACCAATGTTACATTACTTGCGTTTGATGCATTCCCAATAGAGAGACTTCCCCCTTCATAATCTCCATAACCATAAAGCCGTACCCCATCATTATTAAATTGCAATATCCCAACCACGTCCCCATTTCCATTTTTTAGGAACAAAGCCCCATTTCTCATTTCTACTCCGCCATTGCTGTCTTGTTGATTAAACGTTCCGCTCAACGCCATTTCCCCAGTATCTAAATTCCAAAAAGATTTCCCGGTTTTATCAGATAACAGTCCAGTAATTAATACATTGGCATATCCTCCTTTTGCAGTAAATGCCGTAGTCCAATCCCAGTCTTTTCCATCTTCCGTCCGTGAATCCGCTATCTGAAATCCCTGAGTACCAAGACACATGGCGCCATATGTTGGAGACTCAGGGTTCGTGTCCTCAAAAAGAATTGCTCTGACATCCGCTGTCTGAGCAACATTTTTCTGATATCTAAGCTGCGTATTAATAGCATTCAAAACCCCGGCAACCCTTTCTGCGATAACCGTATTCCCCGGACCTATAATCTGAGATACAGCCTGCAGAGAAGAAGTCAACTCATCAAAATAGTTGTATTCGTAATCTCCAAGAGTCATTTCGCCTGCCTGGTTTTTGATGCAATCCCAAGTTAATTTGATGACTCTCGCATCTGTGGAAATCCCGAGCTTATAATTATAACAATGTACTGTATCTCCGAGTCCTACAGATATAAGACCTTCAAAATCTTTATATTGTTCGGTTTTTGACAGATCAATCATACTTACCTTGATAGTTACGGCTGGAAGGTCAGCTCCCGCGGCGTACATCGCTTCGCATTTTTGCTGCAGAGCCGAATCAAGAGCTGTCTGATCTGCACAGATAATGATGTTATCATCCTCGCTGTCAGATGCATCCGCAGCCAGTTTAACATCATCAAAAGTTACTTCGCGAACATACTTTTTCGCATATTTATCAATGTTTTCGCTATCCACCCACGGTGCATCACCGCTCATCATTCTTCCGTTATACGCCACGGGTACAATCCTTGTCACTACGCCCGACATATCTACTGTATAGCTAAGTCCGTCCATATTCTTACCGTATCGTATTTCAACCCCGTGATCTCCACCGATGCGTTCGTTGATGATGACTTTAAAATTATCATATAGGATTTCTCCTCCCCACGTCTGTATAAAAGTCGGGGAGTCCTCTCCATTTATCGCATCCATAAGGTTTCTTCGTACAAAATAAGCGGTCCCTCCCGTTGTAATATCGGACTCGCCGCTGTATTTGCTCCCCTGTGTCATTACATTAAGAGCATTCTGACCGTTCTGGCTTGTCGGCCTGACATCCAGCAAGAAACAATCATCTGCGCTGTCAAAAAATATTGGATATGCCGTAACCTCAATGGACGATTCCGATTTGATGCACTTGTCCACTCTAAAAAGTTGATGATCGCTCTGAAATGTCGGCGCGGAAATAACAGCCTCTTCTGATAAATATTCCCATCGCCCATCTGAGTCCAGGGGATGGCTCATAGATAGCTCCCATGCTCCATTAATTTCAGTGTCCAAATTACATGCAGTGGGGAATAGTGTTATATCTCCGTTATGCTCATAATCTGTATTTTCCGGTTTATATACCTGGATCATAAGTCCCTCCATTCTGGTGTTATATTCACTGCAAACCCTGCTGTTACAGATAACATATTTTCTCCGGATTTTAACCACAATGCTCTATAATCCCCGGTTACATCGGTATTCAGCATTGTACCATCGTTCTTGTATGATATCTGCCGGTTACTATCAATCACTATTTCCTGCCCAACGTTTGCTACGAATTCATTTCCGTTTACCGTCAACATACACAAACCCTCCCCGGTGATCCGGTATATCGGCTCACACGGCGCACCAGGATTATAGATGACCTGTTCAATAGGGATTTCCCTTTTTCCATCCTTGTAATATGTATATGGGTCACAAGTAAATTCTGCTGTGAATGCCCCGATCTTCTTTGATGTACGTGCTGTGGTTGTTATCTTGCAATACATAACTTTGTAAAAAACTTCCGAATCATCTGAAAACCACAGTTCCCCATTTCCCGACAGCCATCTTTTTGCTTTTCTATAAATTTCTCCCCAGCAATCAGGATTTGCCATAAAATTAAATTCTATCGGGATGATTATAGGGTTATACAAGCCCTCGCTGATCGTCAGGACACCATTTCTTCCCGGGATTTCTACCTGTTCAATTTTTTCTTCGGGGGCCGGCACGCTCGGGCGGCGTACCGGTATGATCCCGTAACCTAAGCAACTTTCATTTTTAAAAGATACGTTAAACACGTTTTACCCCCTTCGCCATCATTGCTCCAACCTGGACATTTGTAATGTACTTTGCTGCAGTTTTCCCTATTACGGCTTCCCCGATTTTTATCGTATCGCCTTCTATGACTATAGTACTTCCTCCCATTGTCGGTGTATTTCCAGCAATGCTAGACACCCTCCCGGTGATTGTCGAATCAATGACGCCAGATACAGTACTTGCCGCCTTCTGTATCTTGTCTATATTGTTGTAAATTCCATTTGCCAATCCGGCCATGAAATCAGGCATCCATGTTTCATAGTCCCTTAACGGCCCCTCATCTGGTCTTGAAAAGTGAAGGAAAGAACGGATTTTATCACCTATTCCCTTTACTTTATCGATAATCTTATTTACACCAGATGCAATGCCGTCCGCCATTCCGCTTATAAAATCCTTTCCCCATGTCAGTGCCTTGCCAGGAAGGGATGTTATGTAGCTGATTGCTGATGAAAATGCTGATTTCAATGCGGACAATATGGAAGATCCAAATCCTGCAATCGCTGAGACTATTGAACTAAATATATTTTTTACAAGTGATAATATATTGTTCAATATTGATGAAACTATATTTTTTACAGCCTCCCAGGCTCCTGACCAGTCGCCTTTTAATACGGCCGTGAAAAGATTAATAACGTTTTTTATAATATTTAATCCGTTTTGTATCAAATCGCTAATGTAACTGATTGCGTTTGATACAACCGTCATAATCGTATCGCCCCACTCGTTCCAAACTACATTTATAAAATCTATAAACGCCTGAAAGACTTCCTGAAGGACACCTATTACTGTTTGGATAACGCCCTGTATTTGTTCCCATATTTCCCCTACAGCCTGCCGGAACCCTTCGTTTGTGTCCCATAGATTTTTAAATATTGCTATAAGCCCAACTACAGCCGCAACGACAAGGGCTATGGTTCCGATAAGCGGCAACAGTGGAACTTGTATCATGGAAAACGCAGCTGCCGCAGACAAGGCTGCCGGAGCGATTGCCCCAATCACAATAATCAATGTCCCCAAAACAGTAAGCACTTTCTGAACAGGGCCTGGAAGAGATGAAAAAAAGTCCGCAATTTTACCTACAGCTGTAGCTGCAATCTCCATTGCATTAGTAACTGCTGGCATCACTTTTTCCGCAAGCTTTGACATTGCGTCATCAAATTTTGCCTGGGCTTCGTTACTTTTTATAAGTTCCGAATTGTTTTCTCTGTATCCGGCAGCAACTTTGTCCAGCCCCTGCGATTTCAGAACTTCCATAATCATCCTCGCCCTTTCGGATTCGGAAGAAGTTGACGCTAATTTTTCGTTAAAATCGTCTTCGCTTATACCTGCCCAGTTTAATGCATCCGCAAAAGTTCCAGTTACTTTACCTACCTGGGCCGTCTCATTAATGGCCTCGGCCAATGAATCAATCGGAATTGAATCACCGTACTGTGCCCACGCGCCGATTGCGAGCTCTGTCATTTGTGTCAGATCTTGCTGAGACAGCCCCAGTGCCTGGAGATTTGCCGTTGCCGTTGCTGCCGTCTGCTGATCTCCGAGGATCCCGTATAACTGCGTATACGTCTGCTCTGTCTGCTGTGTCGTATAGCCAAGCCTCTGAGACGATGCATCCAACTGCCCCATAATCTGGAGATATTCCTTTGAATCTTCGACCACGCCCTTGATCGAATCACCGACCGAAGCGATGTTATCCGCAAGTCCGCTTAAAGCCTCGGCTTTTGTGCTACTTGCGATATCGTCAAGCTGTTTGCTCGCGTCATCCGCTTCGTCACCCATTTCTGAAAGACCGGTAGCCGCGTCGCGCGCGCCGGATGCAATTTCGTCGAGCATCTTATCATTTTTGCTCATAGCATTATTGAGTTTATTTACAAATGTCTCCGTCTCGTTAATCGAAGTACTGAGTTTAGCCATTGTATTAAAACTGTCATTAAATGCTTTTTCCGCTTTTGATGCTTCTTTAGAATTTTCTCCAAACTCCGTTTTTGCTTTTTGTAATGCTTCAGCAAGTTCATTTGTCTTTGCCTTGTACTTGTCGTATTGACTTTGTAGTACCTTTACTTTTTGTTCTTGCAAATCAAGTTCTTTTTGGAGATTTTTATTTTTTGCGATTAGAGCCTCCTGTGAATTTGCATTATCCTCAAACTCGCTAGAAAGCTTTTTCATTTCAGCCCCGCATGATTTTATTTGGTTATTGATTTTTTCTATCTGATTATTAAACTCAGTCTCACCTTTTATACCTATCCGGGGTCCGATATCGTAAGCCATTACCTCACCTCCGGGATGTATTCTTGACTCTGAGCCTTTACGGTATAGCAACCGCCCTCAGATTCAGCGTAAAAGTCAAGGAAATCGGATAGCTCTCCTACCGGCATACAGTTGTATTCCAGAAACGGAAGTCCGGCTTTTCTCGCCGCAACGTCTAAGCGGACAAGAGAATTTACTCCTGTCCGCTTTCTGCGTTTTTTCCCTCTGCCCTTATCTCAACCTCTTTCTTGCTGCCGCCATCGATACATTCCGTAATCTTCTTGACCAGTTCGTCCACGTCGGAAATCCCAACTGCGATCTCAATCACATCGCGCGGGAGCGCCGTCCATTTTCCGTCCACGATCGGGGCATCGTCCGGCTTCGGCATATCTTTCTCGAAGTAATTCATATAGGCACATCCCTGTGCCGTCAGAAGTTCGATCATTTCCGTTACGAGATCGATCTTGTCCGTGTCTTTCGACTTTTCGAGCGCGGATTTCATTTTTTCCGCACTGCCATACTTCCCGATGATCTTTTTTGATGCACCAAGGGAAAAGCTCATCGGATAGCTTTTCCCCGCGATTTTTGCATATACGATTCTGCTCATTTATCAACCCTCGTTTGCTACGACTGTTACCGTTCCCGCGCCGATTGCTTTCTTCGAAGCGTCTACCTGTGCAAGGTACAGTGTTGAACCGTTTGTCGCTGTGATCTCGCCACCCTCAGGAAGATCTGTCCATGAGGTAAGATCCTGCTGATAGGTCGGCATTGGTCCTGTAGTGCTGTACTTATAACTTCCAGATCCCGGGTTTGTGATCGTAATGATCGTCTCTCCTGCATCCGTTCCCGCCTGTGACGTGGCGTTTACGGTATCCAGCGCATTGAGTACCGTCCTCAGATACGCCATCGCCTCATCGTGCGTGTCAAACCATGCTTCGCGCTTCCATGCGTGCTTATAGTTCCCAGACGACTGATCTGCCCGGCCGATCGTTCCCTCGATCTCTTTCGTCTGCCACTCGATAGACTCTCCCTTTGTGGTCGCCGCCTCTGCCGGGATGCCCATTGCAACCTTACACAGGATCACCGCACGATACTTGTCCACGTCGTTGATCTGGTGCGTCTCGATGATTCCGAATCCTTTCGGCGTTGCCTTTGCATCATCATCTGTTACCAGTTCCGTTACGCTTGTTTCACCAACCTGAACCTGAACCTCTTTCAGGCCTAAGAGCCGTTTAGAATCGGCTTGTGTAAGATCGGACGTGTTCAGCGTCAGCGTGCCGGTGTTAAATGTTCCGTAGTCGTTTTCGATGATCCGGTCGTCGCCATACAGCGGATTGTTATCGGACGTTTCTACTTCAACCCCGTACTCGATCGCGGACCCGCACACGAACCCGTTCTGATATACGACTTCTGACCCGTTGAACGTGTAGTCCGCAAAGACCGGAGTAGTTAATCCTTTAATAGCCATGTTGTTCTCCTTTTACTTGAATCTCTGTTTCAGCTGATCGTCTATCTCGTCAGCCATTGCCTGTTGCGCTCGCTTCCTCGCCCTATTTGTTGCCTGCCTGAAAATCGGATGCGCTTCACGGAAAGTTGTTCCACTCTCGATACTTCTCATTAGCATAGAGTTCGGAACTCCTTTTGGATATTTCTTCGTCGGAATACTGCCGTACCCGTCAACGCCCGCTTTGGTCTGGATATATCCGTTATCATTCTCGATCGGCGCAAGTCCAAATGAATCTATGAGGTCGGCTTTCTGCCTGCGGCTTACGCCGGATATCTTGTGCTCCGGCGATCCCATCGGCGGCAGTCCGTTTTCTCCCTCTTCGACCGGCAGGCCTTTTAATCCGCTTTTGATTTCGTCAGCCACAAGCGCCGCGCCTTTATAGACCGCGCTCTTAATGATTTCCTCGCTGTCAGTTCCGAGGGTTTCCAGCACTTTCGCATACTCATCAATGCCCTTAAAATCAATCTTCGCCATCAACTCACCTCGAACACCCATTCGTAATGTATGAATCCTGCGCCGCCATCGTCCACTCCCTCAAACTGAACGGAATTCAGATAGAAAGAAATAAAAGCAGCTGTAAGTTCCGCTTGTATCTTGTCTACATTCTCATCGTTTTCAGTTTTCGTGAAGTAGTCAATCGTCCCCTGAATGGACTGATTGATCTTCTGATTATCGCCCTCGACCGAGCTGCCCTCTGAATCTTCTGCCCAGACAATATACTTGTCATCGGCTTTCAGCGCCTGATAGTGATACACCTTGTCGGTCACTTTCAAGAGCGTTTCTTTTATAATGTTAAGTTTTGATAACATATTCCTGACTCACCCTTTCCAACGATAAGCGCGTAATCCTTAAGTTATCGTCGTCGAGTGTCGGCTGTATCTGCGGCATGGTGTACTGTTTACCGTTCTCCAGAACGCATACGTCCGTTGCGCCGATATCATTCCACCCGGGGATATGTACGACAAATTCGATCTGCCGGTTCGCCTGCAAAGCGGTATAGAACCGGTTGATACCGACCGTCTCATACCCGAAGTAGTACTTCGCCTTTTCGACAAGTCCGGTCACCGGCATACTCCCAGGCTCTGCGATATTCTCGACGCTATAGATTGTCAGAATTCCATCGTCAAACGTTGCCGCCATCTGTCTTTCCTTTCTGCGAGAACAGGATGTTGTTCAGCCGCCACCGCAGGAATCGCGGCATCGCCGTTTCGTTCCCCGCGCGTTTTCGGAAAAGATAGGCGGCGTATTGGATCACCGCCATATCTATGTCCATATCGTTTTCGACAAGCGTAATGCCCTCTCTCCGAATCGCCGTTTCTGCGGTACTCAGAAGATGGGACAGAAAGTCATCGTTCGAGGATGTGAGCATCTGTAAATCCTGCTTTAACAGTTTCAGCTTATCCTCGTTCGTCATGCTCAGTTACCAGCTTTCGTGATGTTGACTGTGTAGACTTTGACCGCGTTTCCGTTCTTGACGGTGATCGTCAGCGGATGCACGGTGCTGTCAGCGGTCAGAGTGATGTTTCCACCGTTACGGACGTTCTTTCCGTCGAAAACGATAGATACCTCTGCGCCCGCCTGTGCCGGAGTTGCTTCAACCTTATCGGTTGTTCCGGTCGCCGCCGCGATGGTGTAAGTCAGCGTGTCCGGATCAAAAGAGGACGGCGCAAGCGTCTCAGATCCTACAGACAGCGCGATCAGATCCGCGTCGTTTGCAGTGTCAGCCGCGAAGTCCATGACAGTTGTTACTTCCGTATTGTTAATATTGATCGCCACGAACGCGCCCGGGATAATCGGAGCGCCGTCTGCACGAGCTTTTCCACGGAATACGGTGTTGTCCTGGATGAACTGTACATGTTCGGACTGGTCGATCACCATAGATCTTCTGTCAGCCCACAGATACAGATCTCCGTATCCGCCGATGATATCTCCATCCGGGATAAATTCAAGGATATCAATGTCGCCGTTTATAATCGGCAGCGTACCAAACAAGTTCGCTACGATATCGCCTGTCGCGGTAAATGTGATCAGTTTTGATTTCAACTGTGCGTACGTTTTCGAGTTCATCGCCCAAAACTGATTACCACGGCTGTACCGTGTGAACGTGTTTCCTGCCGCAAGAGCAAGCTGTGACCAGAACTGTGCGCCCGTAAGAGTCGTTCCGTCAATTTTAATAATATTTGTGTCTGACAGGTCAACCCATGCCGGAGCATTTGCCGGATATCCTGCTGGCGGTGCATCCTGTGCCAGTCTGGTTACAATACCGAGCGGCATGTGTGCGGCAGAGCCTTTACCGTAAAGGATCGCTTTGTCCTCTGCGAGACCGATTGCCTCGGACAGCATCTCGATGATCCATGATGCAAGATCGAGATTACTTACCGTGTCTTCAAGCAGCGAATTGCATACCGGCACATATCCGGCCACCTTATATCCGTCAAGCGTGATCTGATTGAACACAAATGTCAGCTCATTAATTGCGCCGCACATCTCGGTCCATACCGCTTCCGGCACTGTTCCGGCAATCGTCTGCCTTGCCTGTCCGGGTACGCTTCTAACGCGAACACGGTTCAGAAGTTTGGAGTAGCGGTACATATTCTCTGAAATCATGTCGAGGAACACAACCGGGATCTCCAGGTCGCCGCCCTGAATCGCTCTTGTCGCTCCTTTCATAGATCTAAGCTGTGAGAGGAACGCTTTTACATCGTCTCTCTGCACGATTGACTCCCGAAGATCAGCCGGAAGCGCGTCAAACGCTCTTTTGCTCATCGGAAGGCTACGGATGTTCACATCTGTTCTCATTACATTTGTCCTCACTTTCTTTTCTTTGTTGTCGTGTCTCTCAGCCGGTGCAGGCGGGTCAACCTCTGCCGCTTCAAGTTCGGCCTCCAGATCCCCGATCTCGACTTCAAGTCTTTCCTTTGATTCATCGTGTGCGGTCTTTTCCGTGTCGAATTTCTCGACCTCTTCCTCAACCGTTTTCTGCTCCTCTTCCGTCTGCGCTTCTTCAATCGCCTGCGTCAGTGCGTCCTCACGCGTCTGGAAGTCCGCGTCCTTTTCTCTCAACGCGGCAAGTTCCTGTTTCTTCTGCTCAATCTTTCTGCTGAGCATGATCTGTCTAAGTGCCATTTCATTCTCCTTTCAGGCGCTTCTTCATGTCGTTGCGCCAGTGAATCATTTTTTCTTTCTTCGCTTCATCGAATCGCTTTTTCGCGTCCGCGAAGCTTTCTTTATTCCTTGCGGAAATGCTCGTAGCTTTGTACGCCGGGAATGTGCAGGGCGAAACCTCATAGAGCGGATCTACCTCGGTAATCTTCGTGTGATACACTCCGTCGTCATCCCACCATTCTTCCTGTCTCGCGATATCGAAACCGAAAGAGCATCCGTCTACGTCTCCACGAGCGACACGGGCGTAAGCGTTGACCGCTTCCTGATCGTTCTCGTTGATCTCAACCGACCCGAAAAGTCCGACTTCATCTTCCCGGAGTGATGCCGTTCCGTTTCCAGTTGCGCCAAGAACAATATTGCTGTCATGATTCCAAAGGACTTTTACGTCCTCTCCAGTTGCCAGATATCGGGCGAACGCGCCGCGTTCGATTGTCTCAACCCAGCCATCCCATACCTGATACGGCTCTCCGAATACGGCGAAGTAACCCTCGAGGTATTTCTTGCCGCCCTCTTCCCGGATCTTTGCGTCTTTCATCTTTAAGATTCTCTGTTCCACTTACTCACCCCCTTCTCCGTTCTGGATCAGTTTGCTTTGATCTCCGATCATCCCGCGCGGGATGTAGTTCTCCAAGATCACAAGGTCATTGAGTCCCTCGACCGGCGAGAGACCAATCCAGTTTCTCACCTCGTTACCCGTCATAATTCCTCTGATATACTGATCGTCAGCAATAGCCGCCAGATCCCGGAGTTCATAGCTGTACAGCGACCTCGGATTGAAGTGGAAATACAAGTCCGGACTGTACAGAAGTTTTCTTGTTAACTCCTGCTCAATCATCTGAGCGATCGGCATGATCGTGGATGAGATGAAGTTGTTCCATTCATCCCGTTTGAAATCCCCAACACCCAAAACAAAAGGCGGTACCTCAAGAATTGAAGCGACCGTCTTTTTATCAAGGCTTACCATGTCCACCAGAGCCAGGTCCGACAAGGACAAAGGTTTTATCTGTTCAATTTCAAACTGTTCAGCCGGGATCATCCAAGGTTCTCCGGCTTCGGCTGTGTCGATGTAATCGGACAGCAACTGCCGCCGACCGGCAGGACTGGAAAACTCTTCCGTCAGCGCGTCAACCTTGACGATGATGCTCGGCTTCCACTTGCTCTGCATGAATCCTTTTTCGGTAGCCGCCGCCTGTTTCAGATTGTTCGCCACGTCTTTGAGTGCGACCTGAACGCCCTGACCTTTCCAAGGGTAGTAGTTCCCGGGATTCAGAACAAAGTGGAGTATCTTGTCCGGATCGTATTCCTGTCCGTTCAGCAGTACCGTGTAGTCCCAGATCCCATCCGGTACAAATGCGACCATCGCCGACGGCATCGGCTTCAGATCCCGAAGCAGTCCGCGCCGAAATTGTGGGTAAACTACAGCGTTTCCATCCCCGTAAAGGAATAGAGTGTTGACGATCCACTGAATGAACGTCGAGCGTGTCATGTTGCTGTTCGGATTGATGTCGATTTTCCGGCTGAGTTCGTTCTTTACCCGTACATCTCCGTCCTCGGTATTCTGCATGAGGTGAATCGTCATGCTCCCGATCAGCTTCGCAATCTTTCCGACCGCCGTAATGATCTCCGGGTTCTGGTCAAGGCTCGTGTATCCGTGACAGGTCAGTGTGTCAAACGCTTCCCGACTGCAAAGCCAGGATACCGTTTTGTTCTGTACCGGCTCTGCCCTCGCTTTCATTTTCTTTGACCGTCTCTTACTCATGTTTTTGCTCCTTTCCAAACCACGCGTTTGCTTTCCTGCTCCGTTCCATGTTCTCCAAATACCGGACACATGCAAAAACCGAAGCGTCGAATAAGTCGATTCGGTGCTCCGGCTGTACTTTTTCGTATTGGATCATATCGTCGGTCTTTTCGACTGCGGTAACGTTCTCCACACAATATTCATAAGCTTCGCTGTGCAGATAGTAGAGGTTTCCGTCTTTCGCGCTTTTCTCGATATGCCGGAAGCCTTCGGACTTTTTGTAATAGTATTGCGGCTGGTCAATTATGTTGAAATGTGCCTGCTTCATTCCGATGAAATATTCCCTGCAGAACTTCCGGTCATGTCCCACTTGCTTGATACGGAACCCCTTGTCGCGCATCATCTTAAACCAGTTGATGACATCCGCTTGATTAACGGTCGGACTGTTGCACAGTGTCAGCCACCCATCATCGGACCATCCGAAAAGCGGAATGTTATCCTCGTCCGCTTTGATGTGCGCCGCGACGACCGGGAAAAACGCGTGCGTTATGATGATGTCAACGCCCTGATAATGGCCGAACAGAGCCGCTGCTGTAAGGTCATGCAGTTTCGACAAGTCCGATCCGCCGTACCAGTCAATCGGCAACTTTGCAAGTTCGTCAATCTTCCAGTGATACTTCCGGTCGCTGTTTCGGAACTCGTCGATATTGAAATATGCTTTCATAGCATTTGTGTAGACATTCAGCGACTTCGCAAAAAAGTCTTTTCGCTGCTGCGGATCGTTCTGCGCCTGAAGCGCATCATTCATGATTTCCTCCGGCCGGATTGTTACTCCGTATCCCGGATTAGCCATTTCATGTATTTTTTGGTCTGTAAAGTCTACAGATCCATCTTTGATCCCTTCCGGCGCACAGCACATAAAAATAAAATACTGCTCATCCTTCACCGTACCATTCAAAACCTTCCGGCAATATTTCAACCTTTGGCCAAGGAATAACTGCTCGTTATCCCCCGCCGTGGATATCCCAATTATCAGTTTATTGGTATAGGCTTTCTGTGCCTCCTTAAACAGATTGTACTGTTTCGGTTTCTTCAAAGCGTGGAGCTCATCCACGATTGCAATGTTACAGTTAAGTGAGTCTTGCGCATCCGGATTCGCCGCAAGTGCACGTATAAAAAAAGAACCATCTTCCAAAGATGATTCCATGCTGTGTTCATTGTTATTATCTATGATCTTTACAGATCCGCCGTCCTTCTGATCTTCCCCCATGAGACGGACGTTATATTTTAAAAAGTTAAAGCTTTCAAGCGACTGCATCAACGCCGCTGACGCTATGTAAGTTTTTGCACCACTCTTGCGATACAGCAAAGACAACGACCAGGCAAGTGCTGCCGCAAATGTTGTCTTGACATTTTTTCTCGGAATGTATATCAGCGCTTCGTGAAACCGGATATTGTGAGTACCCTTTAGTTTGAACCCTACGAGATTGTAAATGCAGAACTTATGATAGTCCTGCAATTCAAACGGCTTTCCTCTCAGAGGTGTACCATCTATTTTTTCGCCCTGCATGTTGCAGAGCGTCTTCTCTACAATCTGTATGCAAAATTCTGGGTCTTTGTAGTCCATCCAGTAATCAGGGTTTTCCAAATTACTGAAGAATCTATCGACCGCTTGCTTTAATTCTTCGCAGGCAACCTTCGTTCCGTCTCTTATGCTCTCTGCGTACTTTATGACGATATCCCAGTTCTTAGCTTTCGATGGATGCAAGCGCTGCCGCCAGTCCTTTCTTTTTCTCCTTTTTCTTCAGGCCTTCTCCGGTCAGCTTTTTATACGACGACGGGGTAAGACCGAGTTCGCGCCAGTACGCAAGCGCCGTTTTGTTCAGCTCATCCCACAGCACAAGGAGCGGATTTTTCGTCATGTTTGTCGATCCGCCCTTGTTCGTGTACTCAATAACCGACTTTCCTCCACTATCCTGAAACTCTTCGAACGTTTTGTCCCTCTGTACTAAAATATCCGCTAGAGATTTTACCGCGCTGTCATATGCATCATCTTGCAATCCAAGTGATTTAAGTTGTTTGTTTATCAGGTTTTCATATTGTTTTTTACTTTTGACCGGCACGGTTTCACCCCTTTCATTGATTTTTTGTTCAGAGTTGGAAATACT
>ERZ1643251.962-NODE-962-length-35671-cov-5.639825_pt1 | contig 35671 bp, 35 predicted proteins | sample MGYA00579261_ERZ1643251 | MGnify/ENA primary metagenome ERZ1643251 (study PRJEB29033, sample SAMEA4952267) | chicken gut metagenome | biome: Broiler Chicken; feature: Gastrointestinal Tract; material: Caecum | place: Ireland | collected 2018 | study: Broiler... | reverse complement strand
GAGGGCTTTGTGGGCGACCGTCTGGGCCACCACATCAAGCGCAGCTTTGACGAGGCAAACAACCGCTTTGTCTACAAGGATCACTTCGCCGCTGCGGGCTATGACATCCGCACCAACGGCTCCAAGCAGCTGGACTGGGAGTGTGCAAAGAGATACTCCTGGTACTACGATGATGACAACCAGACCCCGATCCTGAGACTGCAGGCCCCGAACACCCATGAGGTAGCAGAGGCAGTCTGCGAGAGCATCAAGGACTATTTCCGCAAATAGTCTGACATGAAAAAGCCGCCCTCCTTGGATATTACTCCGAGGAGGGCGGCTTTTTTATCAGAATATATTAATCATTGGTTTGTGCTTCTGGATTAACGACAAATTTTTCTTCCAACAATGTTCTTTTTTCTAAAAGTCTATTTTTAAATTCTTTTTTCAATGCCATGGAAATTGGTCCGTCAGAATCAGAATTACTTGATAATAAGGAAATCAAATGATTGATTCCCTGAATGGTTTCTTTATATGTATCTGTAAAATTATCAATACATGAAAAACTTACCATAAAATCTTGTATAAAATCATATCTTGAACTTTTTAAATTAGACCAATACTTATAAATTGCATTTGCAAAATCGATATTAACGCTTCCAAGATATTTGTGTAAATCTTCATTTACGATTTTGCTGTTATTGCTGTTTAAGGCTTGGATAAAAACCGCTCGTTTATTAAGTAAATTTATGTCATCGCTGCTTTTTTCCAGTAAGGTTACTGCTAAGTCAATACCTGGATAAGTATTATATAGATTTTCCTTATCCTCTGGAGAAAGTTCATAACGATATTTAAAAAGATCTGTAGCTTTTCCTGAGGAAATGTCAGAAATTCGTGTTTTTATAGCAGAAACCAGCTTGGATATATCTAATGGAATTACTGGAATATTGTGCTTAGAAGCCTCCAAGAGAATTTGAAAAATTTTAGAATAGTCAGATAAGTCAAAGCGATTTTGATATATCCTATTTGTCAATTCTAAAATACCGTTTTCCCATATTTCATCATTGATGTTTAAAATGTTGTTCTCTCTTAAAATGATTCTTCCAGGGGTATTAGATTTATAGAGTTGTAATTCTTTTCGGAATGTTTCTGCGCTCCATATTCCTTTTTCGATCCAAAGTGACATAGCGTCATTTGTTTTTGAATTGGAAACTGATTCAACATGCCTGTTCATAATAACACAAAATTTTTCAAGAATTTGTGTGTAATATTTTTGAGGGATCTTTTCAGAATTTATCACTTTATAAAATCGCTCAAAATCTTGGATTGTAGATTTCAAAATACGGATATTTTTGTGCTTTTGTAAAAACTGGACTAAAAAATCTTCTTGAGCTTTTAAAAACGAAATATAGTTATAGTCAAGTGTTTTGTAGTTATCAACAATCTTTTTAACTATATCCATAAAATTAGGGCTGTACCTTATTGTACGGCAAACCAGTTTTTCTTTCATGATTGTATATGTTTTGTCTGTCGTTTCCTTTTCTTTTTCTTTGATGTAATCTTCATTTGCTATTAAGATTGTTTTAATTTCACTACCTTCTACATAAGCGTTAATTGCACCTAGTAATTCCTCCATATCCATTGGGCAACGTTCCAGATCATCAAAAATAAGGACAACTTTACCAAATTTATCACGAGGAGGAATTTGAACTAAGCTATCCCAAGCACCAGTTAACGCTTGAGCTGCTCCAAGGAGAGACTTTAACGAAATTTCTTTTTCGGTCAATTTGATATCTGCTTCTGTAAAAAATTTTGCTATAGTATATTTAACTTGTGAAAAAAATTTCTTTTTCTCTTGCGAAATTTCTGGAATAGATAGATTTTTTAAAATATATTTTTCTTTGAGCTTTTTGTCCAGTATTTCTCTGTTTGTGATTCCAAATAGAGAAATACTGATAACAGAGGCATGATCTTTAAACCAAGATTCTGAAGGCAAAATTTCTTTAAAAAAGTATGTTTTTCCGCTTCCCCAGTTGCCACTTACTAAAAGAGCTCCAGAGGTATTTTCGTGCATGCAGTAATCTTTTATTTCCTTTACAAAGTCCATAAAAAACCTCCATCAACAAATTAGAATTATTATTTTCTTTATTATACCTTATTCACCCAACAAACACAAGGTCCATTCTGTACCGCAAAAGCTGGGGATTCTTGTACCTTCTCACGGTGGTTTTCCTTAGCAGCTCCCTGTACAATACAGATACGAAGTTAGAACAAATACAGCAAAGGAGCAAGTAACATGAAAAAAGCAATCCATGTAAAAATAAAACCAAGTCTTGAGCAGTTTTACAGCGAGAAAAAGAAGGAGCTGAAGGGCGCAGTAGAAGCACTGCAGATGGATGTTACCTTCAAATATGCAGAACGGATTTTGAGTCTGGACGAGACCTTAAGAGACCTGTACTGTCATGGTGGTAACATCCCCAAGAGTCAGCTGGAGCTCCAGAAATTTGTCCTTCACTTCATCGAAAGTGCCTTTACATTTATGGAAGTACACGAGGACAATTTTGAATTTGATCTCACAAGTATCGTAGGAGGCAAGTAACATGAATAACGCAGTAATAATCGAAAGCGAGAGAACCGGATACACTACAAAACAGTGCGGTAAGACCTTCACAATAGGGGAGCTGATCAACTTTTTGGAACAGTTTGACGAAGATACACCGGTTTACCTGAGCAATGACAGCGGTTATACCTAACTGCCTATCTAGATGGTCTTGTTTTCGATTACATTTCATATAAAAAGAAAGCGTTTCCACACAAAAATGTTCTTTTCTAAAAAAGCAGTTGGATCCTGCAAGTTCCACGCCATCGGCCAGAGAAGCGTTCTTTTTCAGACGCTTTTTCAAAATTCTTATTTTATGGCTTTAGCTCCTTATCGAAATATGCTATAAATTAACGGATTCTGCCAGTTTTTAACAAAAATAGGACAGGAACACAAATTAATAGTATTATTTTAGCAAAAGGAGTCGATGAATATGATCAAAAGTCTATTGTCAAAAAAACTCGGAGAACTGCGTATTACAAGAACAGAACTTTCCCGGGCAACAGGAATCCGCTTAAATACCATCAGCGCTCTGTACAACGATGTGCTGGATCGTGTCAGCATGGACCAGCTCGATAAAATCTGTGAGGCGCTCGATTGCGACCTGTCTGAAATTCTTGTCTGGGTACCAAACAAAATCAAGATGACAAATCCTATCTCCAAAAAGAAATAAGATGCATCAACAGGCAGATTCCAGGTACCTAACGTCGGAAGTAGGGAAAGATTCCCCTATGCTATCTTTCATCAACAGGTAGGTATTTTCGGCGTAAAAACAGGGCCATGATCCGAAAAAAGTGGATTATGGCCCTGTTTTTTTACGTTGATTTTTTGCCATCAAATCAGTTTCAAGTGATTATCGAGTGTATTTTATACGAACTGCATAAAAATGCCACAAAAAAATATCCAGAACCACAAAGAGTGATTCTGGAACTCATGGTGCCGGTGGTGGGACTTGAACCCACACGTCATTGCTGACAACGGATTTTGAGTCCGTCGCGTCTGCCATTCCACCACACCGGCAAATTACTCAAATATTATACACGATCTTTTAGAAAATTGCAAGAGGGAATGAACCCTTTTTTTAAATTTTATGAAATCTTCATCCCTGATTTTGGACTTGCTGTGCTGTTTTAAAGTTACTTCCAAAAAAATTAATCCGAAAAAGGTAAAAGTTGCATCCTGAAATGCAACTTTTACCTTTTTTGGGGGTATTGGTGAAGGTGGCTTTTATAAAGAAGCCTTTCCCAATGAAAATGACAGGTTGTCCCCGAAAGTTTTCTGGATTGTTGGACAATCAACAAGGAGGTGGATGATACAGATGAAGGGGAACAGTACCGAGCTGACTCGGTTTGAAAATAAGTTTTTTCTTTTGCACAAACAACCATAACTCCCCCGAAAACGGCTAAACAGGGAAAAAGGCGACTTGGGCCTTACGGCTTAAAACGGTAGCCGGCCCCCAAACGGTTTGGATATACCGTGGCTCGGAAGGCGTTTTTTCTATCTTATCACGCAGGCGATTGATGTGCACCGCCACGGTCGCATTGTCTCCCATCGCGTCGCATCCCCAAATTCGTTCGTACAGAGTTTCTTTGCTGAATACAATATCTGCATTCAGCATCAGGAACAGCAGCAGTTCATACTCTTTGTTTTTCAGCTCAATTTCTTTTCCGTCCACAAAAACCCGACGGCTATCCTGTTGGAGCAGGATGGAACCAAGCTGGATTTGAGAGCGATTTCCACCTCCCGCACCTTTCAGTCGGTCATATTGGGCGAGGTTTGCCTTAATCCTAGCCACCAGCACATTGGGAGAAAAGGGCTTGGTGATATAATCGTCCGCCCCCATTCCCAAACCTTTAATTTTATCAATGTCTTCCTGCCGTGCCGTCACCATTAAGATGGGGATATCCAGCGTTTCCCGAAGCCTGCGGCACACGTCAAAGCCGTCCATGCCGGGCAGCATCAAATCAAGCAGAATCAAGTCGTACCGGCCCATCCGTCCCATGCGGATACCGTCAGGGCCGCTTGCAGCGATGTCCGTTTCAAAGTTATTGACCGTCAGATAGTCGCGCTCGATGGCGGCGATGGTTTCGTCATCTTCAATAATCAGGATGCGTTTCATCTTCTTTTCCTCCTTATGCTAAGGGAATCTTCATCGTTATCCGCAGGCCACCCTCCGGCAGATTTTCTGCACAAATGGAACCTCCCATCCGTTCCAGCGTCTTTGCAACGATGGCCAGACCCAATCCGCTGCCCTGATGAGGATTTTTGCGGGAAGGGTCACTGCGGTAAAATACATCAAACAGCCTGGACAGAGCCTCTGCAGGGACTCCGGGTCCGTCATCATCCACCTGCAGCCTGCAATATATTCCTGCAACCTCTGCTGTTATCACAGCAGTCCCAACGATTTTTTCCTTATATTTAGCGCTGTTATCCAGCAGGTTGGACAGAATGCTGCGAAAATAGGTGGGATCTGCCTGAATGATAAGAGGATTGATCGGCATTTTTGTCCTGATCTGAAGGCCTCTCCGCCGATATTCTTCCGCTGAAGCCAGCACAAAATCCCTGATTTCATTGACGACATCCATCCGTTCGGCACTGTATGGAAATTCACCCAATTCCATTTTTGAAAACAGGAACAGTTTTCGTACCATTTCGTCAATATCTACCGTTTTTTTTCTGGATGACGCAGAGGTAAGCCCGCTGCTTCTCCGGAGTGACTGCGACACCGTCCAAAAGCCCCTCCACATAGGCGCGGATGGAGGTCAGAGGGGAGCGAATATCGTGTGAGATGCCTGCCAGCAGTTCCTTACGGCTTTCTTCTTCCTTCTGCAACTGCTCCACAGAGGTGCGCAGCCGCTCAGCCATCTCGTTAAAATCTTCACAGATTGGCAGAAACTCATCCTTTTCTGAATAGGCAATCCGATGGCTGAGATTGCCATCCCGAATCTGATGGACACCTTCCGACAACGTTTTGAGTGGTTCGGAAATTCTGCGAAATACAAACCGAGTCAAAAATCGATTGGTGAGAAAGATGATAAAAAGCAGAAGGACAGCCATCAAAAAGAAGATGCCGACAGCCCAAGCTTTCAAATTCAGACTTGACAAGGAAACGACTGGATTATAGATAACAATTTGATAGTCCGTTCCATTTGCCTGGACAAACTGGCCGTATAGTTCGAAACTTCCGTCAGAAACGGAGCCTTTCCCATCCAATGTCGCCAAAGCCTGCTCCAGCCGATCCTGAGAGGGAACTGTCCCGCTTCCAAACTGCAGCAGCAGCTTCTGGCCTTCCTTGATTTGTATGGTGAGCTGATTTCTTTCTACGATTCGGGAAAGTGAAGATTCAGCTTCATTTTTGTGGGCCACATTAGAATCAGACAGCCAGTCCGTTGCAAGCTCCAGCACATGGCCGCGCATTTCCATTAGCTCCTCATGCAGACTAAGCCGGTATTCCGCATGGGGAAAGGCCAAAATGAAAAAGAAAATCAGGGAAGCCATCAGCGCAATTACGGCCAGTGCAGCAGGAATAATCAGCATCAAAATGTTGGAGATAAAGAGCCTTCTTTTGATGGTCATGTCCACCCCTCCTTACTGAACATTATACATCATACACCCCAAATATAAAATAAAATTAAACTGTCATCTAAAAGTGGGCAAGGAAAAACCATCCGGGATTCCACGGGCCCAGGATGGTTTTCCTTGTCATATGAGAAAAGAGTTTTAGAAGATGTCAAATGGATGGAAACACCGCGTATCATTTCAACAAGGGGAAAGTTACGATATTCTTCTCTTTGCGCATGCTTCTGGACGCTCTGCGCTGTCTTGATCAAAAAGGTTTTTCCTCCGGTCCAAGTTTCGAATCAGTAAGCTGATTCCCCGCTCTGCCAGAAAACTCAAGGGAATAAATCCAGCCAGCAAAAGCAGTGTCAGACTGGTGGGAAGCGAAACCTGCAGCATTGAATAGAACAGGAAAACGGCCAGATAAAATCCCGCTGTCATAGTGCAGCAAAGGAAGGTGCGCAGACGGTTCAGCGGCCAGCTTGCCTTAAATACAGCCTGGATTCCTACCGTCCCTACCAGCAGGTAAAGCAGCAGGTCAAATTGAGCGGTTGGAATGGGCATAACCCATGAAAGGGCAAGCAATACAACAAAACAGATCAGGATAGAAACAGCGTTGGGAAACGCGCGCCGCAAGACCGAGGGAAGGAAGCGGCCGGTTATCCTCCTGTTGTCAGGTTCAAAGGAGATGAAGAAGGCAGGATAGCCTTCAATGATGAGGTCGATAAGGGTGATTTGGATCGGTATAAATGGAAATGGAATGTTCAGAACAAGGCATACAAGGGACAACAGCACCGAATAAATGGTTTTTACAAAAAACACGCCAGCCACACGGGTGATGTTATTGACCACCCGCCGCCCCTCGCTTAACACAGATGGAAGGGCGGAAAAGTCGGAATCCAGCAAAACAACCTGGGAAATCTGCCGCGCGGCGTCGCTGCCCTGCGCCATTGCGATGCTGCAGTCTGCCTGACGCAGCGCCAGCAGATCGTTGACACCGTCCCCGGTCATGGCTACCGCGTGTCCTTTTTTCTGCAGCGCCTGCACCAACTGCTTTTTCTGAAGGGGAGAGACGCGGCCGAAGATAGAATAGTCGGCTGCGGCCTTTTCGATTTGAGCTTCTTCCGTAATGCCAGTCATATCCAGATAGCGTTCCGCTTCCGGAAATCCCACCTGCTTTGCCAGCGCGGAAACAGTCACCGGGTTATCGCCGGAAATCAGTTTCAGTGCAACCCCTTCCTTCTGAAAATAGGCCAGGGTTTCTGCGGCATTGGGTCGTATGGAGTCGGAGGTTACAATGTAAGCAAGCTCCTGAATGTGAGGCAGGGGACTGTTTTGATCCAGCGGTTCTTTGGTATATCCTGCCAGCAAGAGACGTTTTCCGGTCTGTTCATCCCTTTCCAAGTATGGGGGAACGGAGGCGCCCAGCCGTTCCGGAGCGCCGATCACAAAGGTCCCGGCGTTTTGGAACTCGATGGCGCTCCATTTTCGCTCAGAAGAAAATGGAATCTTGTGGATGGGGGAAAATACGTCACTTGCGGCAAAGTGCGCTTTCAGTGCCTGAAAAGTAGCATTGTTGTCGTCAGTGTACTGCAAAAAGGAACCTATCAGTTCTTCAAACAGCACTGAACCCTGCGGCTCGGCTGAGTATACTTTTTCCACCTGCATCTTGCCCTGCGTCAAGGTACCGGTTTTGTCCAGACACAGGGTATCCACATGGGCAAGGGTTTCTAGGGCAAACAGCTCCTGTACCAACACCTTTTTCCGGGAAAGGGTGATGATTCCAACCGCAAGACTGATGCTGATGAGCAGTACAAGCCCTTTGGGAAGCATCCCCAGCAGGTCCGCCGCAGTGGTGACGACAGCGTGGTTGAGCGTGTCACCCCGCAGCAGAAAAGCTTCCAGAAAGAGCAGAATTCCCAGCGGGGGGATCAGAAAAGCGGTAAAGTGGGTGACTTTCCTCATGGAGGAAAGCAGCTCAGAATGGATGCCGCGCAGCCGTTTTGCCTCGCGTGCAATTGCCGTCGCGTAGTTTTCCGCTCCCACATGTTCCACACAGGCCCGGCACCTTCCGCTGACGATGAAGCTGCCGGAAAGGAGGTGGCTTCCTTCCGGTTTCAAAACCGGATCGGATTCTCCGGTTAAAAGGGACTCGTTTACCTCCGCCTCTCCTACCAGTATAACGCAGTCGGAGCAGACCTGGTTTCCCGCTTCCAATTCGATAACGTCCTGCTCCACCAACTCATGGATAGGGATTTCCGAATGCTTTCCGTCACGGATTACCCTGACGGTGGGTGCAGATAAAAGCGAAAGCTTTTCCACCAGTTTTTTGGCGTGCAGTTCCTGTACAATTCCGATCAGGGTGTTGACTGCGATAATGCAAATAAACATCATGTTGGACCATGCACCCACAAGGGCCAGTGCGATGGCAATCAACACATTGAACAGATTGAACAGGGTACAGGATACAGACATCTGAGGTGGTGGGCTCCGAACGGTAAAGCGTCCCATTGCGAATCAGGACTCCGGCGGTATGCTGGCGGTTGTAGCAGTAGGAATCTCCGTTTATGGCAAGAATGGAGTGGATGTCCCGGCTCATCTCGGTCTGGTGTTCGGTGTATCCCGCACCGTAGGTATCCTGCGCAAAGTAGGTACGAAAGCAGTTAATATCAGAAGTATAGACATCCGCTATATAGTAGGTGATCGTGTTTTTGCCGGAGCCCATCTGGTGGGATGTGACCTGAATAGAAAGATCTTTGCTCCGATAAGAATTTGCGGTTGAAACGACCTGATCTGAAAACTGGGCAGCAAATTTGCTGGCAAGGTCAGAACCGGTATTGTTTTTTCCCTCGCTGCCTTTTTGTCTGCCCAACGTTGTACTTTGCTGGGACAGATCCTGGCCGGTCGAGCCGGAAGCGGAAAGCGCTCCGCTTCCATCTGAAACCGCTGCGCTGTTGTACACGATGTGAGAGGTGTCAAAGCGGTGGGGAACAAGATAATTAAAATAGTAGATCGAAAGGAGGATGGCCGCGGTGACAATCAGATCCAGCAAAAGAGTCAATGCGGTGCGCAAATGCTGTTTATACGGCCTTTCTGGAAGTGTCCGAATCATATTTTTTCACCTCTGTTTTCTGTGATTTGTGGTGAGTGTCTTTTTTAAAAATCAGTGTTGTCTGTACAGTAAGGCTGATCAGAAAGAGCGTAACCTCTGTCAGGATTTTTGCCAGCCACACCGAAACCCCTAACATATAGGTATAAAATGAAAGCACGACGTTGTTTGCCAGCAGGATTCCGGTCGCCAGAAGCAGATAGCCAAGAAAGGTTTTGCGGGCGTTCTGCTGATCCTTGAAAACCAGATTCCGGTTCAGGAGATAGTTAAACGTTCCGCTTCCCAGCCTTGCGATGACGTTGCTCATCAGTACCCCGTATTGAAATCCCCGGGTGACTGCCGCCAAGGCCATAAACAAAACATAGTCCAGGGCAAAGCTCGCCAGAGAGGAGGAAGCGAATTTGAAGATGGTCTTTAAGATTTTAATGGAATCCCGGAAGGGATGAAAGTGAGAACTGGAGTTTTCTCTGTCCAGATAGACCGTCTTAATGGGAATTTCCACTACCGGAATACCGTTTCTGTGACAGTGCAGCAGCATATTCATTTCGTATTCATACCTGCTTCCCTCTGTCTGCAGCATATAGTCGAGCAGCGAAAAGTTAAAGGCGCGCAGTCCGGTCTGTGTATCGGTAACTTTGGTGCGGCTGACAATGCGGAAAACGGTCCGGGTTATTTTGTTCCCCAGTTTGGAGCGCAAAGGGATATCTTTATCAAAGTTGCGCACTCCCAAAACAAGAGAACCCGGATGAAGGCGTGCCGCCATGATGGTGCGTTCCATATCTTCCGACAGGTGCTGACCGTCCGCATCCATCGTCACAATATAAATTGTAGCGTCTTCCAGCTTGCGAATATAAGCAAACGCCGTTTTCAGCACCGCTCCCTTTCCGGTATTTTCAACGTGATGCAGGACAACCACGCCGGACAGATTATTTAACTGCTCAAAAATCCACTGCTTATCCGGAGCGCTGCCGTCGTCCACAACAATCACGCCGTAACCGGCGGCAACCACCTTTTTGACAAGATCCGGAAGCATCTCTGAGGGCTGATAGGCGGGAATTACCACAATATCGACCCCACGAATTTCCATTGATAAACTCATAAGGGAACCTCCTTTGCTTTGATACTTCACAGTTTACGGGCGGAAAATGACAGGACCATGAGAAAAAAATGAGTTTTTTCTCATGTTAGCCGAAGGGGAGAGCCTTTTGGAGGAGAAGAAAGTCCGCATTTTCCAATTTTTTTCTCATCAAATTCTCATTTTAACAGAATAAAATAACAGCAACCCAATATAGAAAGGTGGACAAAATCATGAAGATATTGGTAGTCGAAGATGACAAGGTTCTTCATCATCTCATTGCAAAGCGATTGAAGGAAGAAGGTCACTCGGTGGATGACTGCTATGATGGCGAATCCGGATTTGATTACGCGGACTCGATGCAGTATGACTGTATTATTCTGGACCTCATGCTTCCCAAAAGGGACGGAATCTCCATCCTGCGGGAGCTGCGGAACAAGGGAAATGCTTCCCCGGTGCTGATTTTGACAGCAAGGGACTCGATTGATGACCGCGTTGTTGGCCTGGATGCCGGAGCGGACGATTATTTGGTAAAGCCCTTTGCTTTCGACGAATTTTCTGCCCGGGTTCGAGCATTGCTGCGCCGTGGAAGCGACACCAAAAGCACCGTTTTGTCCCTGGCGGACCTGACACTCAACACCACCAACCGGAAGATAGTCCGTGGAGAACGCAATATCACCCTGACCTCCACCGAATATGCTCTGCTGGAGTACCTGCTGCGCAATCAGGGACATGTTTTAACACGTTCTCAAATTGCCGACCATGTTTGGAATTATGACTTTGAGTACGATTCCAATGTGGTGGATGTTTACATCCGGTACTTGAGGAACAAGATCGACCGCGATTTTCCTGTGAAGCTGATTCACACTGTTCGTGGTACCGGGTATGTGATGAGGGTGGAAGAATGAAACTGACAATCAAGCGGCGCATCATGCTTCTCTACACCTTGCTGACCACAATTTTATTAGGAATCCTGCTGCCGATTGTTTATGTTACGGTTTCCGCCTCGCTCAACCTTGACATCCAATCGCGGCTGAACAATGCCATCGCACAGGTACTGATTGCGGTAGACGACCAGGACGAAAAATTTGTGCTCAATGACCAGGTGGATCTCCCGGACTATATCTCCATGTGTGTGACGGATGGGAATGGAAAACTCATATTTTCCACACCCGGAGGCGAATGGCTCCCACAGGTCTCCACAGATACAACCGGGAATACCATATACCGGAATGAGACCTACACCGTTCTGAAGGAGAAATTTAAAATTGAGGAAAATACCGTCACCGCTTTCGCAGCAATTTCTTCCGATTATGCACTGCGGTCACTGAATATTCTCAAGCTGCTCCTCATTATCTTAACGCCAATTTATCTTGTTTTTTCGGTTGCGGGAGCTTACATTCTGGCCAGAAGGGCAATCCGCCCCATTGCGGAGATCACCAAAGCGGCAGAAAGCATCAATGCTAAGGATTTATCCAAACGAATTACCGGAATTACCACAAAGGATGAGGTACAGAAACTGGCAGACACCTTCAACATCATGTTGGATCGGCTGCAGGAATCCTTTGAGCGGGAGCGGCAATTCACCTCAGACGCCTCCCACGAACTGCGCACTCCTGTAGCTGTCATTTCCGCCTGCGCCGAGGATTTGAGAGGCTGTGTGCAGGACAGTGACAGCAGACAGAGTCTGGAGGCAATCGAAAAGGAAAGCGAGCGCATGAATAAAATTATCTCGCAGCTTCTTCTGCTCACCCGCGGCTATGAGGGAAGGTACCACATGGAGAAGGAGGTCCTGGAACTTCATGAGGTGGTGGGTTCTGTCATGGCTGAGCTGTCAGAGATGGCAGCTGATTCGCAGATTCGACTGTTCAATAAGGTACCGGAAAAGAGCACCGTCTTTGCGGATCAAAGCCTGATCACCCAGCTCCTGATTAATCTGATCGGAAACAGTATCAAATATGGGGTGCGCGGCGGCAAGGTGACAGTCAGGGCCTCCAATAGTGAGCGGGGCTGTACCTTTACCGTTTCAGATAACGGCATCGGTATCCGGGAAGATGAGCTGGAACATGTGTTCGAACGATTCTATCGCGCTGATAAAGCCAGGGACCGTTCCGGTTCCGGCCTGGGGCTTTCCATTGTAAAGTGGATTGTGGCACTTCATAACGGGAAAATTTCGATCCGCAGTCAGTACGGTAAAGGGACGCAGGTAACGGTTGCTCTTTCCGCCAGGAAGCCTTAGATAAGATTCTTCTCTCCCTGCTAACCGGTGAAAATCCCCCAAAGCCCTTGCCTTTATCCCCGAATAATTATATAATAAGAACAAATCATTGCCCTTTTACGGGGCATTTCCCTGCAAAGGGGAAGGGAGGAATTGAGATGCAAAGAATCACGATGGAAGATTTTGGGAACATCCACTGCCTTTCGCAGCTGCAGTATGCGCCGGACGGAAAAGCGGCGGCCTTTGTGGTGACACGGGCCGACGTCAAAAAGAACGAGTACCTTTCCGAAATCTGGCTGATGGAAAAGCAGCAGGATGCCTTCTCCGCGCCGCGCAAGCTGACCGCGGGCGGCAAGGAGAGCAGCTTCCTCTGGCTGGACGGGCAGAACCTGCTGTTCCCCGGCGACCGCAAAAAAGCCCACGAGCCAAAGCCGGGCGAGGCGGTCACCGTTTTTAACCGCATCAATATCCACGGCGGCGAGGCCGAGGAGCTGTTCTGCGTCCCGATGAAGGTCAAATCCATCCGCAAGGTGGGCGAGCACGAATTTTTGCTGGTCGGTGTCTACGACCACAACGCCATCGCGCTCGACGGGCTGGAGGGCGACGCGCGCCAGCAGGCCATCGAACAGATTGAGGAAGAAAAGGACTATGAGGTGTTTGACGAGCTGCCGTTCTGGTCCAACGGCAAAGGGGTCATCAACAAGCTGCGCAACCGGCTCTACCTGTTTGACAGCGAGAGCCAGGAATGCAAACTGCTCAGCCCGGCGTTTATGAACGTCGCCGACTTTGACTACCACGAGCCGACCGACACCGTCCTCTACTACGGCCACGACTATGAGTGGATGGACGACCAGAAGGACGACATGTACCTGTGCCAGCTACACGGCGAGGGCTGCATTCAGGTCGATCTGCAGCACCGCTATGGGGTGGACGCCGCTGCCTTTGCCGGGGAGAAGGTCATCATCGCGGCCTCGACCGGCGAGCGTTACGGCACCAACGAGAACCCGACCTTCTTCACCGCCGACCCGCAGACCGGCAAGCTGAATAAGCTCTGTGACCTCGACCCGAGCATGGGCTCCAGCGTCGGTTCGGATTGCCGTCACGGCGGCGGCATCCGCCAGAAAGCTGTCGACGGCGCCTGGTACTACAGCGAGACCCGCGGCTTTGATTCCTGCATCGTTCGCCTGGACCTGCAGCAGGGGACAGAGACGGTCGTTTCTCCCGACAAGCACGGCAGCGTCGACTGCTTTGACCGCTTTGATGGGGAGTTTCTCTACGTCGCCATGCGGGACAACGGCCTGCAGGAGATCTACACCTGCAAGGAAGGGGAGGGCGAAGATCACAAGCTCACCGACTTGAACGGCGAATTTCTGCGCACCCACTCGGTTTGCCCGCTGCACCGCCTTTCCTTCACCGACAGCGACGGCGTCGAGATCGATGGCTGGGTCATCGAGCCGGTGGACTACGACCCGGACAAGACCTATCCGGCCATTCTGGATGTCCACGGCGGGCCGAAGACGGTCTACGGCGAGGTCTTTTTCCACGAGATGCAGCTTTGGGCCAACGAGGGCTACTTTGTCTTTTTCTGTAACCCGCGCGGCGGCGACGGCAAAGGCAACGAATTTGCCGACATCCGTGGCCCGCGCTACGGCGTGCTGGACTACAACGACCTGATGGAGTTCACCGACGTGGTGCTGGCAAAATATCCGCAGATCGACCCGACCAGAGTCGGCATGACCGGCGGCAGCTACGGCGGCTTTATGGCCAACTGGATCGTCGGCCACACCGACCGCTTTGCCGCGGTGGCTTCCCAGCGCTCCATCTCCAACTTTATCAGCAAGTGCCTGACCACCGACATCGGCTACTACCACAACCTGAGCGCGGTGCAGTCCGACCCGTGGAACAGCCCGGAGGAGATGTGGAACCGCTCGCCGCTCAAATATGCCGACAAGTGCAAGACACCAACCCTCTTCATCCAGTCGGACGAGGACTACCGCTGCTGGATGGCCGACGCTTTGCAGATGTTCACCGCCCTGCGGATGCACGGTGTGCCGACCAGGGTCTGCCTGTTCCACGGCGAGAACCACGAGCTTTCGCGCTCCGGCAAGCCGAAGCACCGCGTCAGACGCTTAAAGGAAATCACCAACTGGTTTGACCACTACCTCAAGCACGAATAGAACGACATTATAACAAGGAAGGAAACGGAAGAAAGCATGCAGCTCACCACCAGGCCCTTCCAGGACGCAGACCTTGGGCGCTGTCTGGAAATCGAGCGCGCGGCGGTGCGTTCCAACCACTATTTAAACGATGTCATCGACTACTACCGCACCACCAAAGGGGAGTTCACCCTCGCGCTGGCCGATTCTTTCCCGGCGGGGATGGGCAAGCTGACCGTCCTGTATGACGGCTCGGCCTGGCTGGAGCTGCTGCGGGTACATCCGGATTTTCAGCGGCAGGGGATGGGCAAGGCGATCTACCGGCGCTATCTGGAGCAGGTAGCCGCCTTTGGCTGTCCCTCCGCCCGGATGTACACCGGCGTCAAAAATGTTGCCAGCGCCGCCCTGGCCGAACAGTTTGGCCTGCACCGCGGCCCGGAATTTCGCGGGATGAGTTTGCCGGTGCAGGACGATTCGTTCCAACCGCAACCAAAACCGCTGTACCTGCTTGGTGGCGAAGAGGCTGCGGAGTATCTGCTGCCGCTGCAGGAGAAAACCGGCGGATTTTTGAGCATCAACCACACCTTTTACAAGCTGAACCGCTCCACCTGCTTTGGCTTTGCGGCGGCGGGCTGGGTTTATGGCGACGGGGAGGGTAGCGTCCTTGTCTGTGGGGCGCGTTTTCAGCCGCAAAAGGCGCTGTACATCGCGGCCCTTGCCGCTCCCGACAGAGCCAAAAAGGAGAACGCGCTCTCCTTTGCCTGCAACCTTGCGGTAATGACCGGCGCCGAAAAGCTGACCGTCCATTTCCCAAATCAGGACCAGCAGGAGCAGGAATTCTATCAGGCGCACGGCTTCACCGTCGACCCGTCGGACGACGTGGTGTATGAGCGGTAAACGACAGAAAGGAGCATCCGATCGATATGGAAGGAACGATGATGGCGCTGGTCTACAGCGGGGAGGGGAAGCTCTCCCTGCAGGAGCGTGAAGCGCCAAAACTCCAGCAGCCCCGCGACGCCATTGTCCGGGTGACCCGCTCGGCCATCTGCACCAGCGACCTGCACATCAAAAACGGCGCGGTGCCGCGTGCAAAACAGGGCGTCGTGCTGGGGCACGAATTTGTGGGGGAGATTGTCGAAGCTGGCAGTTCTCTTTCCCACCTGCGTCCGGGCGACCGGGTTGCCGCCAACTGCATTACCTTCTGCGGCGAGTGCTGGTTCTGCCAGCAGGGATTTATCAACAACTGCGAAGATGGCGGCTGGGAGCTGGGCTGCCGCATCGACGGCTGCCAGGCTGAATATGTCCGGGTTCCCTTTGCCGACAGAGGACTAACCAAAATCCCCGACAGCGTTTCGGATGAGGACGCGCTCTTTTTGGGCGACATCCTCTCCAGCGGCTACTGGGGCGCGCAGTTGGCCGAGATTTCGCCCGGGGACAGCGTGGCGGTGATCGGCGCAGGCCCGGTGGGGATGTGCGCCATGCAGTCTGCCCGGCTGTTCGGCGCGGGAAAGGTCATCGCCCTCGACCTTTCCCAAAAGCGGCTGGACTATGCGATGGCGCAGGGGCTGTGCGACGATGTTATTTTGTGCGGCGAAGGATCGGTGGAGCAGCAAATCCGCAGCCTGACCCAAGGCAGGGGAGCAGACGCCGTCATCGAATGTGCCGGAAATGCGGACAGCTTTCAGACGGCGTGGCAGATTGCCCGGCCCAATGCGGTGGTCGCCATTGTCGCAATGTACGAGCAGCCGCAAACCCTGCCGCTGCAAAGGATGTACGGCAAAAATCTGATCTTCAAAACCGGCGGGGTGGACGCGACCCAGTGCAGCCGCCTGATGCGGCTGATTGAAACCGGCAAGCTTTCCACCGGCTTTTTAATCAGCCACCGCGCGCCGCTCAACGACATCCTGGAAGGCTACCGCGTCTTTGAGAAGAAGCTCGATAATTGTATCAAATGGGTTGTCACGCCGTATGAGCGTTAAGGCCACAATTGTCTTATCTGAAGAACATCCTCAGTTTCACGCAGCCCTGCGGTGGCGGGGGATACACACCCTCGCCGTGCGCCGCTGCGATCTTTTGGACAGCCCGGTGGCGTCCCACGCCGACATGCAGCTGCTGGCGCTGGACTCCCAGACGGTGTTGCTTTCGCCGTATCAGCCAGAGCTGAAGGTGCAGCTGTCTCAGCTTGGCCTGACCGTCCTGACCGGCCCGGCGCTGGAAAAGGAGTATCCGCGGGACGTCCCGTACAACGCGCTCCGTCTTGGAAACCATTACATTTGTAATCACAAGACAGTTTCGGCTGTGGCCAGAAGCCATTGGCAGAAACTGGGATGCCGTGAGATTGCGGTCAAGCAAGGTTACGCCAGTTGTTCAACCTGCGTCGTGGACGAGCGGTCGATCATCACAGCCGACGCCGGGATTGCCAGAGCCGCGATCGCCGCGGGCTTGTGGGTGTTGCAGATTCGACCGGGATTTATCCAAATCCCCAAATACGACACCGGATTCATCGGCGGCTGCAGTGGCCGGACCGATGACGCGGTGATCTTTACCGGCAAGCTGGAATCGCATCCGGACGGCGCACAGATGCGCAGCTTTATCAAAAGCCGCGATATGCAAATTGTAGAGCTGGCCGACGGTCCGCTGATCGACATCGGCGGCATGATTGTATTTTCATTTTAAATGAATTAAATGAAACTGGAATGGGATTTTGATTGGCTTGCAATTTCTCATCTTATCATGTATGCGGACGCTGATCGGCCTGCGGGTTTGGAACCGGTTTTGATTCACCCTGCATTTCGCTAAATTTTCATTTAGCGAAATCTAGTGTATCCAAAAATGGGCCTTCCCTCAAGCGGTTTTGATTTTGTTTTTTGGGATTGCCGGTTTTTCGGTTTTTCAAGGAACCGTTTTATTTTGTAAATCCCAGGATTTCAATGTTTTAATCGCAATTTTATCCGCTATTCTGGCAAGCTGCGCGCCGCGGCAAATTTTAAATCCGCTGTGAACCGCCGCGCTAAAAAATACAACCGGAGGTGAAAAATTTGGATCAACATATCATGTTCGATTGTCCCGACATCCTGCGGGAGTTTTTGTTCTACCTGGAAACCATCCAAGGACGTTCTCCTAAAACGGTCAACGGCTACTACATCGAGCTGCGCACCTTTTTGCGGTATCTCAAATCGGTCAAGGTGCTCAAAAAGCTGCCGCAGGATGCCGAGGAGCTTGCGCAGATCAAGATCGACGACGTCACCAAGGAGCTGGTCTGCTCGGTGACGCTCAGCGACATCTATGACTTTCTCCATTTTTCGCTGGACGTCCTGGGCAACAGCACCGCCAGCCGTTCGCGCAAGATTGCGGCCATCCGCGCGCTGTACAAATATCTGACCACCAAGACCAGCTACCTGGAAGAAAATCCCGCCAAGAATCTGGACACGCCCGCGCAGCGCAAGTCGATCCCCAAATACCTGACGCTGGAGGAATCGCTCAAGCTGCTGGACAGCGTGCAGGATGAATCCCCTGCGGTCACCGCGCGGGACTACTGCATGCTGACACTGATGCTCAACTGCGGGATGCGCGTCTCGGAGCTGGTGGGCATCGACCTCACCGACATCCGCGACAACACCCTGCGCCTGCTGGGCAAAGGCAACAAGGAGCGGGTCGTCTATTTAAACGACGCCTGTCTTGCCGCGCTGGAAAATTATCTGAAGTTCCGCAAGCCGCCGGAAACCGGGACCGACCGCAACGCCCTCTTTCTTTCCGCGCAAAACCGCCGGATGACCACCCGGCGGGTCGAGCAGATTGTGCAGAAATATTTGAAGGCTTCCGGCCTGGACGGGCGGGGCTATTCCCCGCACAAGCTGCGCCACACCGCCGCCACCCTGATGTATCAGCACGGCGGGGTGGACATCCGCGCACTCAAGGAGATTTTGGGGCACGCCAACATCGGCACCACCGAAATCTACACCCACATCTCCAACCAGCTCATCGAGCAGGCCGCCAACGCCTCCCCTCTCTCGGAGGTCAAGCGCCGCCGCACTGAAAAGGAGCTGCTGATGGAGGAGGTAGAAAAACAGAATCAGGCGCAGGAAAATGGGACAAAGGATCAATCGGTATCATAAAAACAGAATCTTTTGAGAAGGAGTAGGAAAATGGATTTAAAAGAAAAGGCACTGCTGGCGGTGGACGCGCTGGAAAAAGAATACCCCGAGGCGCAGTGTTCGCTGGAGTACGACCCCGACAAGGCATACGAGCTGTTGATCTCCACCCGGCTTTCCGCCCAGTGCACCGACGCGAGGGTCAACATCGTCACCAAGGACCTGTTTGCAAAATATACCAGCCTTGCGGACTTCGCCAACGCCCCGCAGGAGGAGATGGAACAGATGATCAAAACCTGCGGCCTGTTTAAAACCAAGGCCCGCGACATCATCGCCATGTCCAAGATGCTGATCGAGCAGTACGGCGGACGGCTGCCCGACACGGTGGAGGAGCTGACCAAGCTCCCTGGCATCGGCCGCAAGACCGCCAACCTGATTGTGGGCGACATCTACCACAAACCGGCGGTTGTCTGCGACACCCACTGCATCCGCATCACCAATCTCCTGGGCCTGAGCCACGGCACCAACCCGCTGCAGGTGGAAAAACAGCTGCGCGCGGTGCTACCGATGGACCGCGCCAACGATTTCTGCCACCGGCTGGTCCTGCATGGCCGCGCGGTCTGCGTCGCCAACCGTCCCCAGTGCGACAAGTGCTGCATGAAAGCCTTCTGCTCCTTTGCCAACGGAGAGATCGAGCTCCCAGCAAAGAAGAAAAAGGCCAAGGCCGAGGCTTAAAATGAAAGCGTAAAAAAACAGGATGGATCCCCTAAACCGATCCATCCTGTTTTTTCTTTCTTTTAAGCCCCCGCCAGCGCCGCGGAGAGCGCCTGGCTCAGGCTGGAAACCCCGATCAGCTCGATGCCGGGGTCGAAGTTGATGGCGGAAAGCGAACTTTTTGGCAGCAGGCAACGTTTAAAGCCCAGCCGCCGCGCCTCCTTGATGCGCATCTGCACACGGTTCACAGCGCGCAGCTCCCCTGCAAGGCCGACCTCCCCAAAGGCAATCAGATCCTCGGGGATGGGCTTGTCGGTCAGGTTGGAGACTAGCGCCAGCGCCACCGGCAGGTCCGCCGCGGGCTCGTCCAGCCGCAGGCCGCCGACCACATTGATGTAGGCGTCCAGCGTCCCGAAAAAGTAGCCGCACCGCTTTTCCAGCACCGCCAGCAGCAGCGCCAGCCGGTTGTAGTCGAAGCCGGTCGCCATCCGGCGCGGCGAGGGGTAACCGCTCTTGGAGACCAGCGCCTGCACCTCGGCCAGAATGGGCCGGGAGCCCTCGATGACGCAGGCCACGCAGGTGCCCGAGACATTCTCCGGCCTGCCTTCCAGCATGGCCTGGGAGGGGTTGCTCACCTCGTCCAGCCCGCTGTCCCCCATCTCGAAGACACCGATCTCGTTGGTGGAGCCGTACCGGTTTTTGATTGCCCGCAGGATGCGGTAGGAAAGGTTGCGCTCCCCCTCAAAGTAGAGCACCGCGTCCACCATGTGCTCCAGCACCTTCGGGCCGGCAATGGCGCCGTCCTTGTTGACATGGCCGACGATAAAAACCGGCACCTCCATCGACTTGGCCAGGTTGATGAGCAGCTGGGTGCACTCCCGCACCTGGGTGACGCTGCCGGAGGAAGAATTGAGCGCCGACAGGTTCATCGTCTGAATCGAGTCGACCATCACGATGTCGGGCTTTTCGCGGCGGATCAGCTCCACCACCGCTTCGATGTCGGTGGTCGAGCTTAAGGCAAGATTTTGTGTCGTTACCCCCAGCCGCGCCGCCCGCAGCTTGATCTGCCGCAGGCTCTCCTCACCGGAGACGTACAGGATGCGCGCCCCGGAGGAGATGGTCTGGCAGATCTGCAGCAGCAGGGTGGATTTGCCGATGCCGGGGTCGCCGCTGAGCAAAACCACCGAACCGGGCACAATGCCCCCGCCCAGCACCCGGTTGAGCTCCCCCATCCCGGTCAGGTAGCGCTGCTCCTCACTGGAGTCGATCTCCTCCAAGCTGCTGGCCTGCGCCACCGAGGCGGGAGAGCGTCCCCCTCCCGCTGCGGAGGAAAAGCGGGAAACCGGCTCCTCCACCTGTTCGATTAAGGTATTCCAGCTGCCGCAGTCCGGGCACTTGCCCATCCACTTGGGCTGCACCGCGCCGCACTGCGTGCAGACGTAACTTGTCTTTGTTTTTGGCATATTGTATTCCTCTTGTAAAATAAAAAATTTCGGGCTATTACTCCGCCGCCAGATAGTCCATCAGACCGCAAAAGATGGTGAAGGCCACCTGCTGCTGGTAGGTCTGGTCCTGCAAAAGGGACGCTTCCTGCGGGTTAGAGAGAAAACCGCACTCGGCCATCACCGCCGGGATCTGCGCCTCGTAGAGCAAAAAGAGGTTGTTTTCGGCCTGCTTAATCTGGCGTGTGTTCTCCGGCTGCAGAAGGGAGACAAACGTCTCCTGAATCGACTGCGCCAGCTTTTGGGACTCCGGGTTGTTGGGGCTGAAAAAAATCTGCGCCCCGCGCGAGGAGGCCTGTTCAAATTTATTCTGATGGATGCTGACAAAGATCGCCTCGGGGTGATCCTCGATGATCGCCAGGCGGTTGTACAGGTCGGAGCGCTTTTGCCGGCTGATCTGGGTGATTCCCTCGTCGTGGATCGAGCGGTCGTCCTCCCTGGTCATTATAACACGAAATCCCTGCGCCGACAACAGGTCCCGCAACTGCAGCGAAATAGCGAGGTTGACCTCCTTTTCGCTGACGCCGTTGGCCTGCGCCCCGCCGTCGACGCCGCCGTGGCCGGGGTCAAGGATGATGGTGGGGCGTTGCCGGAGGCTTTGCACCGAGACCATCTGCACCTGTTCCACCCGCCCGATGCCCATCGCCGCCAACAGCAGCACTGCACCGCATAAAAAAGCGGCCGCCAGCTTGCTTTTTCGATTCATTGTTCTCTCTCCTTCTCCAATTTGATGGGAGTTCCTTTCGACTTCCCTTCTGGAAAAGCATATGAGAAAGCAAAAACGAAAATGCGCCGGGCAGCAAAAAAGGAGCGGTTTTTGCCCCTCCTTTTTTGAAAAAACTATTTGTTGTAGAGTTTAATCAGTGCCTGGGTGCCGTCGTTTTCCAGTCCCTGATCGGCCATCTGCTCGTACATGTGGAGAACAGCGTTGAGCATCTGCAGCTCGACGCCCGCCTTTTCGCTCTCCTCCTTGACAATCTTCATGTCCTTGATGAAGTGCTTGACAAAGAAGCCCGGCGCAAAGTCCCCGGCCAGCGCGCGCGGCGCCATATTCTGCAGCTGCCAGCTGCCCGCGGCGCCCGCACCGATGGCCGCCAGCATCTTCTGCGGGTCCAGGCCGGCGTTTTTGGCGTAGACCAGCGCCTCGGTGTAGGCTGCGGTCGCGCCCGCCACCGCAATCTGGTTGGCCGCCTTGGTGTGCTGCCCGCTGCCTGCCGGGCCCATCAGGATGATGTTTTTGCCCATGCACTGGAAGAGCGGGAGGGCTTCTTCAAAATCCTTTTCGTCGCCGCCGACCATGATCGAGAGGGTGGCGTTGCGCGCGCCGCTGTCCCCGCCGGAGACCGGCGCGTCCATCACGCGGATGCCCTTGGCCTTGCCCTCCTCATACAGCCGCTGCGCCAGCGACGGAGAGGAGGTGGTCATATCGATGACCAGCGCCCCGGGTTTGGCGGACTGGAAGATGCCGCCCTCCCCGCAGAACACCTCCTCGACGTCGCTTGGGTAGCCGACCATCACAAAGATGTAGTCCGCGTCCTTCACCGCCTCGGCGGTGCTGTGGCAGGGATGGATGCCAAATTCCTTCTCCAGCTCCAGCAGCTTTTCGTACTTGTGGGTGTAGGCGCTGACATCATAGCCGTTTTTGGCCAGATGGCCCGCCTGCTGGCTGCCCATCACGCCGGTTCCAATCCACGCAACCTTTTTGTTTTCCATCATTGGTTCCTCCTTTATCTGTTCGTTGTTTCCCCTGTCCCCTCCCCTTTCATCGCGGGGAAGGGAGCGGGAGGGTTTATCTTTTGGCCGGCAGCTCCCGCTGCATGATGTAGTCATCCATCACATAGCCGTTGCCGATGTCGGTGACCGCCGAGTCCACCGTCTTAAATCCGAGGTGCCGGTAGGCTTCGATCGAACCGGTGTTGTATTTGTTGACGGTGAGGTAGACGCTGTGAAGCCCCTGCGAGCGCTCGAGCACCTCCTGCAAAAACTGCCCCGCAATTCCCCTTCTCCGGAACGACTGGCGGATATAGATTTTGCTGACAAACATCCTTCCGTTTTCTTCTTCCCGGTGGTAGCCGCAAAAGCCGCAGGGGGTATTGCTTTCGCTGTCGATTGCCAGCAGATAGCGGTAGCCCTGCCTCATCTGTTCGGTCAAAGCCGCTTCGCTTTGAAAGTGTTCGACCATGTAGTCAATCTGGTCTGGCTTGAGGATGCCCTGATAGTGCTGATGCCAGATCTCATCGGCCAGCTCCGCCACCGTCTTGATCTGCTGCGGGGTCTGTACCTCGATCAGTTGGATTGCCATTTTGATTCCCTTCCCTTTCATTGGCTGCTCTGCGCGGGGGCGTTTTTAGCTGCAGTGTGTGGCAGGCAATCCCCGCCTTTTCCAAAATTGCCCGCTCCCGGCTGTGACAGCTAAAGAGCAGCACCTGTGTTCCCGCCTCGTCCCGCTGCCGCAGATAGGCCAGCAGCCGCGCGGTGCGCAAATCGTCCAGCTGGGCAAAGCTGTCGTCCAGCAAAACCGGCACGCGGGTTTGTCCGTCCTGGTCGCACAAAAGCTCCAACAGCTCCAGCCGCACAATCAGATACACCAGGTCGATGGCACCGTTGCTCAGATCGGACAGCGCCACCAGCCTTCCCTGTTCCCTGTCCTCCAGGCGGACCCCCAGCGACTGGTCGATAACCACGCGGGCATATTTTCCGCCCGTCGCCTTGGCCACCGCCTGCGAAACGCGCGCGTTTAAACGGGGCGCAAAATCCCGATGCAGCTGCCCGCCCAGCGAGAGCAGCTTCTCCTTTGCCAGGGCCAGCGCGTCCAGCTCAAACTGGCAGCGGTCGCAGCTCTGCTGCAGCTGCTGTATCTCTGACTGAATCTGCCCGGAGGGGCGCAGGCTTTCCTCCCTGCCCTGCCGCAGTCCGGCCAGCTGGGAGGCCTTGGCGGAAAGCTCGGTCAGCTGGGTGTTGACCAGCTGCAGCTGCTGGCGCGCCTGTTGGCGGTCGGGCGAGATGGCGGTTGCGGACGGTTCCGACGGATTTTTGACGCGCACCGCCTGTTCCAGCTGCTCAAAGCTGTAACCGCCCAGCGTCTCGGTCAGCAGCTCCTGCTGCATCTGCAGCTCGGTGTGCAGGCTGTCATAGCGCAGCTTTCCCTGCCGGCAGCGTTCCAGACTGTCCGAGGCGGAGAGCTCGGCAGCTGCTTCCTTAGATGCAGCCGCTTCTTTGGCCGCGGCAACCACCGGCGCAATCGACTGGTCGATCTGCTCCATCTGGTTTTGGCAGTTTTCCTCCTCCTGCTGCAGCTGTTGGCGCTGTAAATGCAGGCGCTGCAGGTCGCCTCGCAGCCGCTTTGCCTGGCTGACCGATTCCCGCAATGCTTTGAGCCGCACCTCGTCGGCGCTCTCTGTTTCCCTGCCGGTCAGGCGGCAAAGGTACTGGAGCATTTCCTGCCGGCGCTGCTCCACCTGCTCGCTCTTCTGGGCAAGCTCCTGGGCCAACAGCTCCTGCTGTTCGCTCACCTGCTGCCGCCGTCCGCCGCTGACCTGCGCCTTGTGCAAAAGCGTTTCCAGCTGCGCAGCCGGGTCGTCTGCGGCGTCAAGGCCGTACTGATCGAGGATGTCCTGCTGAATCTGCCGGACATTTTGCGGAACCCGGCGGGCAAGGTAAAGCGAGTACCCACCAAGCCCCACGCCCACGCCGAGGCACAATATTCCCGGAACGATACCCAGCACCTCCCGATTGAGTGCGCCCCAGATCAGCAGGAGCAGCCCCAGCACACACAGCAAAACCGCAGCCGGGAAAATCCAGCTGTTTTTGGCCGGGCGGGAGCTGCTTTTCTTCTCCTCCAGCTGGCGATAAAGCCGCAGATCCCCCTCCAGCTTTTCCGCGTCGGTCTCCGGCAGCGTCTGCAGGTGGGCGGCAAGCATCTCCTGCTGGGTGTACAGGCTGCGCAGCTCCTCGCGCAGCTGGCCCAAAGCAGCGTACCGCTCCATCATCCGATCAAATTGTTCCAGATCCTCCCCCTGTGCGCCGGAAACTTCCAGCGTGCGGTAGAGGGTTTCCAGCTCCCCGGTCCGCTTTTCCACCTCCGAGATGGCCCGGCGGTATTTTTCCAACGTCCGGCTGATCTGCGCCCGCGCCCCAAGGCGGTGCAGTGCCTGTTCGACCTGCGTTAAATCCATCCGGGCGTAGGGCGCGCAGCGTTCCTGTTCCTTTTGCAGCCGCTCGATGCGCACCTGCAAATTCTGCGCCTTGAGGTACCGACCGCCCAGCTCCTGCGCCGCGCTCTGGCGGATCTGCGCTTCCAGCTGCTCCTTTTGTTGCTGCAGCTGCTGCACCTGGGTTTGCAGCTCCTTTTCCTCCCGGCACAGCCTGATGTACTCTGCCTCCCCCTGCAGCGACTGCTCCAGCTCCTGCTCCAATTCCTTTAGCCGCAGGGCCGCCTTGCCGTAGGGGGTCTTGCTCTTTTTGGGGGAGCCGATCAGCCCGGCGCGGCGGTCCAGCTCCTGCAGCGCGCTGTTCAGCGACAGCCCCGCGTCCGCGGTCTGGGTCATCGCCAGCAGACGGTCGCTGACCTCGGCGGCAAATTCCTGCCGGGCCACCCCGGCGCTGCCCAGCTGCGCGATGTTGGCTGTGCTGTCAAAGGCGGTTCTGCTCAGCCCCAGCAGCGCCTGCCCCACCTGCGCCTGCCGGGTCACCGGGTCATAGGGGAAGCTGTCGGTGAGGTCCTCCCCGGTCTGCCCGTCAAAGACCCGGACCCGCTCGGTGTCCTTGTCAAAGTCCCGCTCGATGCGGTAGGTCCGCTCCCCCTTGCGGCAGACCAGCACCCCACGGTAGCTGCCGCCGTCCCAGGGGCGGTAGCGTTCCTGCAGGGCGGTGTAGCTGCGCCGCTTGGCTCCGGGCTGGAAAAAGCCGTAAAACATCCCGCCGATAAAAGCCTGCAGGGTGCTCTTGCCCGCCTCGTTTGCGCCCTCGATCAGGTTGAGTCCCCCCTGCAGCTCGAAGGTCTGGCCGCGAAACTTGCCAAAGCCGTTGAGCTCCAGCCGGATCAGTTCCAATTTTTCCATCAGCGCTCCCCCTCCTTTGCTGCAGGGCCCTGAGCGCGCAGCGCCTCAATCCCCAATTCCAGGGCGCGCTGTTCCAGCTCGGTCAGCTCCCTGCCCTGGAATGCCTCGATAAAATCCCCCAGCAGGTTGCCGCGGTTTTCCCGGTACAGCTGCTCCAGCTGGTAGGCCGGCCGGGTGTTGTCGATCAGCTGGCAACAGTATTCCTGCGCGCGCAGCTGCTCCTCGATGCGCTCCAAATCCCATCCGGCCGCGTCGGGGTGGGAGCCGGTCAGCTCCACCGTATAGATGTGGCGCGGGTCCTGCCGCAGGATGGCGGCGCCGATACGCCGGGCAATCGCAACCTCGGCGTCCTGCGCATCGGTCTCCACCTGGATGGTGCGGTATTCCCGCCGGGCAAAGGGGATAAACTGAAAGCGCCTGCGCTCCCCCTCCATCTCGACCAGCATGAAGCCGTGTTCGCCGGTCTCGCCAAAATCCAGCGGCTCCAGCGACCCCGCATAGCAGACATTTTCCGCCGGGCACTGGTGCTGATGGATGTGTCCGAGCGCGACATAGTCAAACCCTTTTGCCGCCAGCGCCCCGGCATCCACCGGCAGGTAGCGGCTGTTTGGGTTTTGCGTGTCGGCGTGCAGCATCAGAATCTGGTAGGAGCCGCCGTTCTGCGGCCTGATTTCGGACAGCTGCTGCGGCAGCTCCAAAATCTCCTTGGTGTCCCAGCTGTGGTAGGTGATGATGGTCTTGTAGGAGGACAGCGCCACCCTGCCCACGCCCGGCGGCACAAGGTAGAGGCGGCGGCTCCACTGGATTTTTTGGTAGGCGCTGTTTTCGGTCTGCGGGTCGTGATTGCCGGAAATCGCCACAAGCACCGCCCGCTGCAGCCGGTCGATGATGGCGTTGATGTTGCGCAGCTCCTCCACCCGCAGCTCCTCGCTGTTTAAAAAGTCGCCGCTGCACAGGATAAAGTCCACCTGGTTTTCGTTGATATAGTCGATGAGACGGCTGAAGGTGTCCAGCAGCTCCTGCCGGCGGCGCGCCGCCAACTGGCCGTAGCGCGCAACCGGGAATGTTTTTCCCAGATGAAGGTCGCTGATATGTACAAACCGCATGGCAAATCCCCCTTATGAAACCCGCCAAGCGCGGGGAATATTCTAAACCTGATTATAGCATAAAGCGCATCGTTTGACAAATCCATATCCAACAAAAAAGGACGCTCCCGCGTCCCTTTTTCGCCTTTATCCAATTATCCCAGCACCGGCACCAGCGCCGCGCCGCACAGCAGCGTCAGCACAATGAGCACCCCGGCATACTGGGCCACCGCTTTTGGTCTGAGCGCCTGAGCGAGCATGATGACGCCGGGCACCGAGATGACCATCGCGGCCAGAGCGAAGATCATCGCCACGGTGTCGGACAGATCCATGAGCAGCAGCAGCACCGGCGCGATGCTGAAGATGTCCGAGTGGATCGGGAACCCAATCAGCGCGGCGATCAGCCCGGAGAGGACAGTGTGCCCGCCAATCAGCTCGGACAGGCTTTGCAGCGGGACATAGGCCTCCAGCGCAGCCGCCAGGGCAACGCCCAGCAAAATCCACGCCCAGCTCTTTTGCAGGACGCGCAGGCTGTCGGCCAGTGCCCTTGCCGCACGCTTTTTGGCGTTTGCCGGGCGGGCATCGTGGTGGCAGTCCTCCCCGCAGCAGCCGTCGTGGTGTTCGTGGTGGTGATGGTCGTGACAGTGTTCGTGGTGGTCATGCGCCAGCTGAAAATCCCGCGCCGCCCCCTGAAAGCGCAGCCGGGAAAAGATCACCGAGCTTGCCGCCACAATCAAAAGCGAGCAACACAGGTAAACCCCTGTGAAGGCCGGGCCTGCGATGCTGTAGAGCGCGGTCAGCGCGGTCAGATTCATCAGCGAAGCGGTGGTGTACATGCACAGGCAGACCGCCACCGGCACCCCGGCGGCCACCAGCCCCATCAGCACGGGGATGATGCCGCACGAGCAAAACGGCGAGAGCAGCCCCAGCGCAAAGGCCAGCAGATAGCCCCAGACGCTTTTGAGCCCCGCCAGCCTGCGCTGCATCCGGCCGGTGTCGACAAAGCTCTGCAGCCAGAACACCACAAACAAAATCACCAGCAGCAACAGATAAATCTGAAGCAGATCGGTGAACAGGTGACCCAAAAATTCGACCGTCTTTTCCCCGCCCGGCAAAATGGGAGTTAAGCCTTCCAGCAGCTCCTCAAAAAAGGAATGGTCGTGCGACCCATGAAGAAATGTTGCGTTTTGCAAGATGTTGTTTCACTTCCCCTTCCTGTCTGTTTGCTTTTTAGTTTATCATCTTTTATCCAATTTGTCAAATAATCCTTTCTTTATATGAGCAAATTGCACAAAGTTTCATATGAACAATCCTTCATATACCTTTCAGCAAAAAAATAGAAGGGGGAGGAAAAGGCGTGCTGCCCTTTTCCTCCCCCGGGGGTATCACAAGAAACAGAATTATTTTCCTTCTGAATAGAGGTTGAGATGAACCGGAACGCCGTTGTTCATCAAAACGGAAACCTCGCCGCGAACCAGTGGGCGCAGATAGGAGAGCATCTCCTCGGTGACGTCGTTGCCCCCGGCGTTGATCCAGTTGTCCGGCACCTTCTTTTCCAGATTTGCAACCTCAGCGATGTCGACGGTGCTGTAATGAACGCGATACGGTTCGTCGCTGTCGCGCAGAACAACCGCCATCTGTCCGCTGATACCGCTGATAGCACGGTCAGCGGCGGTCATGCCGAGCATCCTCGATTCACGCAGATCGTTGGCTGAGGCCAGGTGCGACGCGCAGCGCTGCATCAGGTTAAGCTCAATCGACCGCACCTTGCAGCCGATGCGCTCCTTGACCAGACCCTCCAGCACCTTGGCGGTTCCGGAAAGCGCCGCGTGGCCAAAGACGTCCACCCCGCGTCCCTTGCTCTCGCTTAAGTAGGAGCCGTCCGGATTTTTCACGCCTTCGCTGACCGCTACGACAACCGCGTTGCGCTTTTTCAGGCAGTCCTGCACGTCCTGCAAAAAGCGCTCGGTGTCAAATGCACGCTCGCACAGATAGATCAGCTGCGGGCCGGTGCCGCCGTTCTCGCGGGAAAGGGTGGCAGCCGCTGTCAGCCAGCCGGCATTGCGTCCCATCACCTCGACGATGGTCACCGCGGGGATGTCGTACACCTCGCAGTCGCGCACAATCTCGGAGAAGGTGGCGGCGATATACTTTGCCGCCGAGCCAAAGCCGGGACAGTGGTCGGTCACCGGCAGGTCGTTGTCGATGGTTTTGGGAGCGCCCATCACCGACAGCCCCTGGATGTTGTGCTTGCGGATGTAATCGGAGAGCTTGTGGACGGTGTCCATCGAATCGTTGCCGCCGATGTAGACAAAGTAACCGATTTCCCGCTCGAGCAGCGCCTGCACAATCTGTCCCAGCTGCTCCTCATCGGCGTTGTTCAGCTTCAGCCGGCAGGAGCCCAGCGCCGCCGCCGGCGTGTGGCAGAGCAGCTCCAGCCGTTCCGGCGATGCCAGCTCCTCGGTCAGGTCGATGTAATTGCCGTCGATCACTCCCTTGATTCCATTGCGCGCGCCATAGATTCTGCCAACCTGGCCGCTGGTCATGCAGCGTTCCACCACACCCGCTACGGTGGCGTTGATAGCTGCGGACGGGCCGCCCGACTGTGCGATTAACATGTGCTTCATTTGTCAATTCCTCATTTCCTTGTTTTGTTCCCCTATAAAACGGTGACGTTGTTCCGTTCGGCATCCGCCAAGAGCATCGGCGAGGAGGTCTGGTCGGTAATCAGATAGTTGACGTCCTCCATCTTTGCAAAGGTGTAGGGCAGCATCTTGCCGAATTTGGTGCTGTCCATCAGGATGATGACGCAGCGCGCCTTCTCAATCAGCAGGCGGCGCAGCTTTGCCTGCTCCTCATAGCCGCAGGTAAAGCCCCCCTCCTCCGAATAGCCGGAAGCGGAGATAAAAGCCACATCCACATTCAGACGTGAAATCATGTCCAGCGCTGAATAGCCAAACAGCGACAGATTTTTGTGGTTGAGCACACCGCCGCACAGCGTCACCGCCGGGCGCATCTTTTCCGCGATCTCCAGGGCGATGTTGGGCCCGTTTGTGGTGACGTTGATGTACATGTCCGGGATAATTTTGGCCAGCTCCAGCATGGTGGTGCCTCCATCCAAAAAGATGGAGCTGCCCTCCTTGACAAACCGCACCGCCTTTTGGGCGACGATGTCCTTCTGCGATTTGTTGGAGATGTCCTGTACCTCAATCCCTTCCCCTTTCGGCTCCGTTTCCAGATACTTGGCTCCCCCGCGGATGCGCAGGATGAAGCCTTCCTTTGCCAAATAGTCCAAATCCCGATGCAGCGTCATGACACTGACGTCGTTAAATTCCTGGGTCAGCTGTTTGAGACTGACCACCTGCTTTTGCCGGATGAACTCCTTTAGCTTCTCTCTTCTCAAAATGTTCAAGACGAAAATCCCCCATCATCAGATCAATTGTGGATTTACAATTTTATTATAATCGAATCCTAACAAAAACGCAAGAGGAATTTGTTATGAAGTGTTATATTTATTCGGGTGTTTTGATAACAAAGTTATACGAATTTGTGATGTTTTTATCAATCTTGCTGCTTTCTTTCCTTTTTACCCTGTGAAAACAGCAAAAAAGGCAGGTGTTTTCCCTGCATTCGGAAGATACCTGCCCTTTAACCTATCACTTTTTATCAATTTTCGTCCCTGTTTTCGCGGTTCATCCGCTTGAGTTCCTTTTGCAGCCGCCGGATAATCCGCTTTTCCAGCCGGGAAATGTAGGACTGCGAGATACCGATCAGGTCGGCCACCTCCTTCTGGGTGTGTTCGCGCCCGCCCTTCTGCAGTCCGAAGCGCAGCTCCATGATGGAGCGCTCCCGCTGATCCAGCCCGGCAATCGCCCGATAGAGCATCGCGCGCTCTGACTCCTGCTCGATGCCGCTGCTCACCACATCCGGCTCGGTGCCCAGCACGTCCGAAAGCAGCAGCTCGTTGCCGTCCCAGTCGATGTTCAGCGGCTCGTCGATTGAAATCTCCCGCCGGCGGTTCTGGTTTTTGCGCAGATACATCAAAATCTCGTTCTCGATGCAGCGGGAGGCGTAGGTGGCAAGCTTGATGTTCTTCTCAGGCGAGAAGGTGTTGACCGCCTTGATTAGGCCGATGGTGCCAATCGAGATCAGATCCTCGATGTTGATGCCGGTGGACTCAAACTTTTTGGCGATGTAGACCACCAGCCGCAGGTTGTGCTCAATCAGCAGCTGCCGTGCCGACTGCTTCACCGGTTCCTCGCAGGAGAGCAGGTCGGAAAAGACCTCTTCCTCCTCCTGGCGGTTGAGCGGCGGGGGCAGCGTTTGCGAGCCGTTGATGTAGTGGATACCCTTCTTCCCGCTCAGCCAGGAAGCAAATTTTTGCAGGCGCTGCCGCAGCCAGCCTGCCTGCCGCCCGTTGCGTTTCTGTTTTTGTTTTTGCAAGACCTTCATCTTGATACACCGATCCTTTCCTTTGTTTGTTGGCGGGCTGCCCGGTGAAACGCCTGTTCCCCCACCAGCAGCTTCCAGGAGCCGTCCCCCAGCGGCTGCTCCGAGACAGCCAGGTAAAATTCCTCCACCCAATACTCCGTCCCTTCCCCCTGCGGGCGCAGGACCATCCACTCCCCCTTCACTGCCGGCAACAATCCGTTCTGGGAGATGGTGGAAAAGGGAATCTGCCGGATCTGCGGCGCAGCGGGAAGGTCTGTCCGACCGCGCAGAAGCTGATGGACCGCCTCCAGCAGCTCCCAGTCCAGAAGCTGCGCAGCAACCCCCTCGTCGCAGACTACCACCGGCGCGCCGCTGAATGGCTCGACCAGGGCGTTGCCGCTGTCGACAAATCCGGTCAGCTCTTTGCACTGGCCGCACACCTGCAGCTGCACCTGGCAGAGTCGCTGCGCCGGGGCCGCCGCGCGCAGCAGGCGGTCGATCAGCCAGACAAAGGCGTAGGCTCCGCACAGGCAGAGGACAAATGCCGGCGGCCGCACATGAAAATAGACGGCGTTGTGAAAGACAAACATCCCGGTCCCGGCATAAAACAGCTTGAGCAGACTCAGCGCCGCGAACAGTCCACAGCTGACCGCCAGCAGCAGCACACACTCCTTACAGAAACGCCGCCATCCGCCCCAGGCAAAGCCCAGGCGAACCATCAGCATGCAGCAGGCCACCTGCAGCAAAAGCTGTCCCAAATCCTCATGCGGCAAAGGCGGCAGAAAAATGCTCAGCGAAAACAGCGATCCTATCGCTGCCGCTGCCACCCTGCGCCATCCGCCCTGCGTCCCCCGCCCACCTGTCCGGGCCAGCAGACTCAGCAGCAGAAAGTCCACCAGGAAATTGATGACCAGCAAAATATCCACATACACACCCTGCACCATCCGGCCTTCCCCCTTTGGTTTGTATTATAGTCTTTTTTTCTGCGAGACTTGTCAAAAGAGCTCCTCGAACACAAACTCCCCTTTACCTTCCGAATTTTCCGTGTTATAATAGGGAACAGCTATTACCAAAAACACCACAAGAAAAGAAGGGTTTTGTTTGCAGTATCAATCATCCCTGTTTGGCCTGCTGCGCAAAGGTGCGGCGCTGCTGCTATGCCTGTGCCTGCTGGCAGGCTGCACCAATCAGCAGCAAGAACAGCCGCAGCTGGCCTCCTCCACCGGGACAGAGCCGGAACAAACCGAGGAAAGCACCAGCAGCCATGAGGTTGACGCCGAATATTATCTGGGAGAGACCACCTTCATCGGGGACAGCCGCACCAACGGCCTGCTGACCTATCAGCTGCTCCCGCCCGAGCAGGTATTTGCCATCGACGGCAGCACCCAAAAGACCATCCGGGAGGACGCCTTCATCCAGCTGGAACCGGGTGGAGAATACCTGACCGTAGAGCAGGCGGTGGCCGAGCGCCAGCCCAGCCGCATCCTCATCGCCTTCGGGGTCAACGCCATCCCGCTGATGACCGACGAGGAGTTCATGGAAGAATACGACATCTTGGTCGACCAGCTGGTGGCCGTTTCGCCCGACAGCAAAATTGTCATCCAGTCGATTCTGCCAGTGGCAAACTGGAAGTATCTGGAGATGCCCTCGCTGACCAACGAGAACATCGACTACCACAACGCCCTGCTCGAAGACTACGCCGAGGAAAACGGCTACACCTTCTTCGACATTTCCGACTATTTTAAGGATGAGACGGGGGCGCTGGACTACACCTACGACGCGGGGGACGGGTTGCACTTCAACCAGACCTTCTACCACACCTATCTGGAGCTGCTCACCACCGAGATGCCTGCGGCGGCGGCATGATGCCGCGCCCAATCGCGTAATCAGCTTCTACGAATCGATACTTAACGCTCTCGCGCAGGTCGCTTGCCTTCGGCTGCGCTCGTTTGCGAGAAGCCTTTCCGCCGCGGGTTGGTGCCTGGTTTTTGTAAAAGCCAAAGCGCGAAACAGGGTGCAGGCTCTGCCTGCCGGCGGCATGATGCCGCGCCCAATTCGCGAACTGGGCTCCTGTGAATCGGTGCTCAACGTTCTCGCGCAGATCGCTTGCCTTCGGCTGCGCTCGTTTGCGAAGAACTTTTTCACCGCGGGCAGCAGCTTGGTTTTTGTAAAGGCCAAAGCGCGAAATTGCTTGTGGGCTCAGCCCACTACAAAAACTCCCCGGCGCTCCATTTGGAGCGCCGGGGAGTTGCTTTTACCCGCCAATACACGGATTAGTTTTTACTTTGCTCTGGACTGCTCATAGGCCTGTTCGAACAGGCCGGGGTCCAGGTGGCAGTAGCCGTTTGGATTTTTCTCCAGGTACTTCTGGTGGTATTCCTCCGCCGGGTAGAAGTTGGCCAGCGGCAGGCATTCGACAGCAATCGGCTGGTCGTAGTGCTTGCCCAGCTCCTGCAGCTGCTCGCGGATCACCGCCTCCTCCGCCGGGTCGGTGTAGTAGATGCCGGTGCGGTACTGGCTTCCGCTGTCCCCGCCCTGCCGGTTGACCGAGGTGGGGTTGATGGAGCGAAAGTAAAATCCCAGCAGCTTTGCCAGCGGGAGCTTCTGGCTGTCGTACACCACCCGCACCGTCTCAGCGTGGCCGGTATTGTTGTGGCAGACCTCCTCATAGCTGGGGTGCTCGGTGTGGCCGTTGGCAAAGCCAACCTCGGTTTCCAGCACGCCGTCGATCTGATCCAGATATTTCTGGGTTCCCCAGAAGCACCCGCCCGCCAGATAGATTGTTCTGTTCATCGCATATTCTTCCTTTCTCAGCCGTATCAGTCCTGCCCTTTTTGCCCCTGCTGCTCCTGAAAGCGGAAATAGGCCAGGGCAATCTGCTCAAAGAAAAGCTCTTTGCTGCGGGCGGGCAGCTCGCTTTCAAACACATCCTGCGCCTGACGCAGCGCGCGTTCCAGCTTTGCCTGCGGCGAGGAGGCTGCAAGCGCGCCCATCCCCTCCATCAGGCTTTCCGGCTGCACCCCCAGTGCCTGTGCAAAGCGTTCCACCACGTCGATTTTGGGCGCGCGGCTGTTCTTCTCATAGTTGTAGATCGAGCGCTCGGTGATGCCGGTTCTCCTTGCCAGCTCCGCCTGGGTCATCCCGATGGATGTGCGCGCCCGTTTCAGGTTCTCTCCAAAGGACATCCGTCCTCCCTCCCTTGTGATACAGGTTTGACCGGCCGCCGCCCTCCCTCTCTAAAAAGCCGGCTGCCGTTACCGTTATTATAGCACAAAAGAGGGGGAAAGGAATATCCTTTCCCCCTCTTTTTTACAGTTCTTTCATTCTTATTCTTCGGTTTCTTCGGTTTCTTCGTATTCTTCATCTTCATCGTCGTCCATATCCGGGACCATGCAGGCGCAGTAGCGGACAATCTCGTCCACCGCATTCAGGCTGAACACCTGCGCCAGCTTGACCCCGACACAGATGCCTGCCAGGCTTGCGATCTGCCGTTCCTCCTCAATCCGGGCGATAGTGCGCTTGGAATATTCCTCGATCAGTGGGTCGTTGCGTTTTTTCAGCTCCTGGCGCGTCTCCTTGTATTTTGCTACACGCTTTTGAAAATCCTTGTTTTCGCTCAGGATGTGGTAAATCTGTTCCGCATAGTCCTCCAGCATATAGGAGCAGGCGTCCCCGATCTGCTCGGGAAAGCTTCTTTTCTCCTCCACTTCTTTCTGGTCCATATCCAGCTCCATCATTTTCACCATATAGTCGTAGGCCGCCAGAATCTGCCATCTCCGCGATCCAAATTCTTCAAGATCTGATGCTTTTACCATTGTTGCTCCTCCCTTAATCATGAATTATTCAGGGATAATTCCCTTATTAGTTCCTATTATGCTCTCTTTTAAGAAATTTGTATAGAGCTTTTCATAAAAAAAACAGCCGCTTATCAAACGGCTGTTTTCCTTACATATTTTGTAGCATAACATCAAGTACGTCAAGAACCAATTTTCGTTGCTGCGGCGTCAGTTCAGAAATTTTCTTTTCTAACTCACTTGCTTTTATTTTATATTGTACCGCAAGACTATCCTGAAGAGCTTCGTCCGCGGACAGTT
>ERZ1643251.960-NODE-960-length-35687-cov-57.402195_pt1 | contig 35687 bp, 53 predicted proteins | sample MGYA00579261_ERZ1643251 | MGnify/ENA primary metagenome ERZ1643251 (study PRJEB29033, sample SAMEA4952267) | chicken gut metagenome | biome: Broiler Chicken; feature: Gastrointestinal Tract; material: Caecum | place: Ireland | collected 2018 | study: Broiler... | reverse complement strand
TGTATAATAATAATAATAATATAACTAAGGAGGACTTGATATGAAAAATGTTAAAATCTATATTACATTAGTATCCCAAAATAATAAAAAACTCTCTAAAAGCTATGTATTAGCACAGGTATCAAAACTCTATGCAAACTTTACAGCTATAGATGCAACAGGTTACTATTTAGGCAATCAAGAACCTTGTTTAGTTATTGAGGTTTATAACGGTGACTTTAGAATTTTAGATATGTTAAAATTAGCTTACACTTTAAATCAAGAAGCTATCGGTGTGTATGATTGTGCATTAAATAGATTTTATTATTGTTATTCTGCTGATTATGCACCAGATAAGACTATAGGAGAATAGTATTTATGTATTATCAACATCATATTGCATTTAAAACTAAAAATCAAGTATATGAAATTTATCAAAAATTGTGTAAAGAGTATGATGAAGTTAAACCTTATGTAGGCAGATTTAAAGGTTGTAGTGAATATCACGGTTACTTTTTATGTAAAAACAAAAAAAAAACAGAATGATAATGCTAATGATGAAGAGTACCTAACCGAACATTGGTTATTTAAAGCTAAATGATTGTAACAATCTATTTACATAATATTGACAAGTATTAAAATATATGCTATACTTAATATGTAAACAAAGCAAAGGAGATTTAAAAATGAGTAAAAATGAAAAAACAAACAAACAGCGTGAAGCAAACGTAGGTTTAAAGAAGCTTACAGAAGAACAGAAGAATGCAATTAAAAAACTGTATGATGAAAATGACCCTAGATTTTTACAAGTTGAAAAGCTTGTAAATAAGACGGTATTATTTCAAATTACAAATGATAATAAATATGCACCTAAAGTTAATAGAAGCGTACGCGCAGAGCAACTAAACGCAATCCTCTTTTCATAATACCCTCCTTATTAATATTAGAGCTATCCTGTTATAATATTAATGTCGTTATTACCTATACTTTCTTAGGTGTGAAGGATAGCAAACACCTAAGTTTTTATTGAAACCAACTAAAATTGAAAGGATATTTAATGATATACAAAGTGGTTATTAGCTTACAAAAGCCTACAAAGATGCAACAAATTAATTACATTACGGATATAGATAATGATGTAACGGATAATTGGGTTGATTTACAAATATTTGAAGAAAATCCTGAATTAAGGAAATTTATTACAGACAAAGAATTTAATATGCTAAAAAGTAAGACTATAGATTGTGTAGTTTTTCGTATGGATTATTAAGTAATTATAATATAAAAACTTACAGAGGTAAATTGATGTACAAATGCAAAACATATAAAGGAGAAATGCGGCAATATTTAAAAAGTATACCCTACAAGAGACTTGTAAATGTATTCTTAGAGAATGTACAACCAGACTATTTAGAAGTAATGGCTATAAAATACTTTAGTAACCCAGACATATTTACTATAGCAGAACTACAAGAATTATTTGAATAAATTAAAAGGAGTGATAATTATGAAAAGGTACTTAACAGCATATTCAAGGGAAGTCTTAACAATACGTGATAGAAAAACAGGATTTGAAAAACGTGTTACACACGTAGATAAAGATACAGCAGAAGTAGTTCAGGACGCTGTTAAGTCTACAAACTACTATCTAAACAATTATAAAAATGGTAAGCTACAAGTAAGTTCTATTAATGAACTACCATATAATCTAATACATACAAAACATAAACAATATTGGGGTGAGTTTCCTCCTAATAATATGCGTTGGGAAAGTGAGATTGTAGCTGAAAAAGAAAAAGAATTAAATGACAAATTAAATCAATTGTTAAATCTACAGTAAATCATAAAACAGTATAAGATTAATAACTAATAAAGGAGATTAGAACAAATATGGAAGTATCAGCAAACATTATTGTATCAGAAGAAACTAAACAAAAGGCGTATGAAGAAATAGAAAAGCGTTTGAATGGATTAGGTTTAGAGTATACAACAGAAGAAAAGGAAGTTACATTCACAGAGATAAAAGTAACGCTTAAACTCTCTGAACTAAAAATGATTAAACGCTTGTTTACTATTGTACGAGCACCGAAGGAAGAAATAAAGTACCTTTCAAAAATTAAATCAGTAGTAGAAGCAACCGCCAAAGATATATTGTATCAACTTTTTCAAATAATAAGAGCTAAGAAGTAATATGTTGGATAATTTTGATTGTTTTTTTGCAGGAACTCTAGTAACAATTATAATTTGTATACTGGTACAAGCACTCTTGTTATATTTAGGAGTATAATGATATATGAATACACTACATAAATATATTAAGGACTTAGCAATAGCTCAAAGTCTAAATTATTCAGATAATCTAGATGTAAACTTTAATAATATAAAAGAATTTGCACTTAAAGCAACAAAAAACTATTGTCAATTGCGTTTAGATATATTACAAAATAAGAAAATTCAAGAAGTTGAACTAAAAGTTCTTACCAGATTAATAATTGCAGGCGTAAAATATGCGGCAACTAAATTTAATTTACAATATACTAAAGAAATGGATACAATAGCAAAAGAGTTAACGACAACTATATTATCACAAGTACATAACAAAAGAAGCAAAATATTTCAAACCTTACTTAATTATGGAGATACCTTTGAAAGTAAATAAAGAAATTAAAATAAAAGCTTTTAAATTTAAAGATATGTTTAATGTAAACTATGAGCCATATTATCAAATAACAAATGGTAAATTTAAATTCTTTGATAAAATAACACAATATAAATTTATGTTTCTTTATGGTATAATGTGTGAATGTATTATAAAAAGGATAAATGGTAAAATAGTACCAACATATTATGGTAAACCAGTTACAGAAGAACAAAAGGAATTTATAAGAAAACGTTCAATAGCTCTTAGTACTACAGTACCAAAAGGAGTAGAATTTATTAAGCATAACTGTGGATGTAAAAAGAATGCAAACCAAAAAACGTGACAGTAACAATTTTATAAGTGTTATATTAGATAAAATTAATCTTGCAGTATACTTTAAAAAGCGAGTAGCTTTGAATTTAACTAGACGAATTATCTTAAGGCATATAAGGTTAAACTTCTATATTCGTAAAAGATACGATGAATTTTTTCTTTATATACGCGTGCAATCACAGAATTTTGGAAGTCAAAGAGCGTTTAATATCTTTATGAGAGATATATGCACTCTAATTCCAAATCTACAACTTGATAGCATAAAAGGACATTACAAAGGATGGAAATTACAAATATTAGAAAACCGAGAGGACTTAATTTACTTTTTAAAATTAATCTCTTTATTATCAAGACCACAAGATTTTTACGTAAAGTTAAACAAAAGCTCTCTTAGTTTTTATAATAAACCTGAAAGCTCTCATGTACCTGTTCACTTACAAATAACAAATACAAAACTTCAAAATATAGAAAGCTCTGATTTAGCATCAGTTTTATGGAGCGTAAAGACATGCAGATAAAATTTATATTAACATTATTAGTTTTACTTTTAACAACTCAAATAGCTAATTCAGCTACAATTCAAGAACAAAAGGATGTATATAAAGAATTACAAGCAGTATGTAATCAGTATAATAAACCTTGTCACATAATATATGATAATGATTTACCACGTTTAACAGCATTCACTACAATTAAAGGTGACATAATACTTACAAAGTTAACTCGTGCATATTTAACTAAAGGACAGTTAAAAGCTGTTGGATTGCATGAAATAGGTCATCATGTATTACAACATTATCAAAGACAAGCAAGAGAAGTATTAGCTAATGGCTATTCAAACATAAAACAGATTAGACATAAGCATGAGATTGAGGCTGATTTATATGCAACTAGATATACCTTAGTTAATAATGAGCCTAACTATCTACCAAGTGCATTATCAGTTATGACATTACCACAATATCGAAATGTTTCTACTCCTACACATCCAGCCACAACAGTAAGAATTAAAATTATAAATAAATATACCAATTATTACAATACACATATTCCAGCATACACACAACCAGCTTACATAAGACATACATATATTCCAAAAGCACCTTCAATGTATTAATATAATAGAGGATTAAAATTATGAAGATTAAAGTATTTGATAATGCAGAGATTTATTTTGATACAGAAACTTTAGAGTGTGATTGTACAAAACAAAGTTGTATAAACTGTCCAATAAATGCCTATAAATGTAGTACTTTATCAATCGAAAGACAGGCATTTAAAGTATTAGAACATAATATTCAGGAGTTAATTAAATTATTATGAAGCGAATAATTATACATCATACAGGTGGAGCGTACAAGCCTAATGATACAGACTTAAAAGCTTATCATTATTTAATTGATAATATTGGCAACATTTATGAAGGTGTTTATAAACCAAGTGATAATGAAGATTGTACAGACGGTAAATATGCAGCACATACGAAGTTAGGTAATACTGGAAGTATTGGAATAGCAGCATGTTGTAATTATGGATTTGATATAAAACATAAGCAATCAATTTATCCGTTAACTCTACAACAATTTAAAGCTATGATTAAATTAAGTGCAAAACTTTGTAAAGCTTATAATATACCTGCATCACAAGTATTTACTCATTACTGGTTTGATAAATGTAACAATATTAAACAAGGCAAATCTGATATAACTTACATACCGTGGAAACCAGAACTAGCACCAGACCAAGTTATAGGTTATTTCAGAAGTGAGATTAGAAAGGAGCTTAATAAGTAATGTCTATGCTTATACAACTTACAAATTCTAATAGTTTAAGTATGTATGTATGTTGATACAGAACGTATAATAGCAGTTGAAAGTTTAAGTGCTAACTGGACTGCAACTACCAGAATAACGCTCGATAATGGTAAATGCTTTTATGTAAGCAATCCAGTATCAGAAATTATGGAATATATATATATATATATATATTAGACGGAGAATAAAACTTTAAGTTTTGTAAATATTTAATTGAAATTAATTGAAATCTAAACTGGAATATTGTATAATATTTATATGAGGATTGGCGATAGCCTCGTTAAACACATGGTCACATGGATTATCGCCTTTTGCATTTCATAATCTATAGGAGTAATTTAAAAATGACTGAACAGAAAAAACAAATCAGAAAAAACCCTCATCCATTAGTAGTCAAAGGTACTTTCTTTGTAACAGCAGTGTTTGAAGATAAGGCTTATGTTGTATCTAATGGAGTGTCTTTCTTGTACTTTATTACAGAAAAATCACCAGAGCTAGCAAAAGGAGATTATGTTGAAATTCATGGACCAATTTACAAAAAGAAAGGCGCGTCAAATACAATTGTTACAGGTGAGGCTATTGTAAGAAAACTTGATGAAAAAGAAGTTGAAAAATACAAAGCTGAACTAGACGCAGTATTCAAAACAGATGCTACAGATGTAAAGAAATCAAGTACAACAAAGAAAGAAAAGTCGGCAGGCAAGTCAACAGAAAATAAACTACCTTGGGAATAAGATACAATGTCATTGAATAGATTAACACATAATGAACGTATGCGTTTGATGTCTAAAGCTATATCTCAAAGGAGATTTAAACTAGCTTACGTTGTAAGAATAATGGACCAAAGAATACAGGAAACTGAAGCTTTCTATGCAAGACTGGCTAAACCACATTAGACCTTATACATCAAGAATATTAATTAATCACTCTAAACGATTAATTACTTTAGTGCATCCACACTTTCAGCCTGGACTATTCACCTTTCGTTCATTCCTTCATTCCATCAAATCTTCAAATAATTACTCTGGCTATACAGTTCAGGCTATTGGATACACTAGTTTAAAAGGTATTTGTATATTACAAACAATAAAAAGATACCTTGATAAATTAGACAATATTGAATATGTTAGATTACAAGCCTCACTTGAAGAGGCATTATACACATTACAAGTAAAGTTTATGGAGAATTAAAATAATGTCAATGAATTTACCACCAAAAGAAAATATTAATGTTCAACCTCAACCAGAACAAGTTATGCCACAAGCGCAACCTGCACCAGCACCAACAGAAGTTCAAACTACAGAAGCTCAAGCAACTCCACAAGAAGGAGAACAAGTAGTAGAACAAATTGCAGAAGGTATTGCATCAGACCAAATCAGAGGTTTAGATATTATCATTGCAGTTCTTTCAGATAGCTTAGGTATATCTGTACCACAAGCCGAAAGTCTAGCTCAAATATTAATTATGGATTTAGCTGACGAGGCTCAAGAACAGCAAGCAGCACCAGTTCAACCAGAACAAACAGTAGCTCCTACTGATGTACCACCTCAAGTATAAAAAGGATAGTAACTTTGGATTTAATCACTAGAACATTTTATAATATGCCCATAGGATTTGTTAATGAAGCGGTTAGTCTATGTTCAATGATAGGAGACATAACACAAGTTAAACTCTATTATAAAAATCCAAAATATCATATGGCAGAAGTTCAAACTTTAGAGAATATACATAAGATACCTATTGAAGTATGTGAGTTAACTTACTTTGAGGTTAGATATTATGCAGATAGGGAAGTTGAAATAAGCTTCTACAGTTATTTACAGTCTAGAATAAACACATTAAGAGATGATTTAAAAACTTATAATAAACTAATTGAGGTTGCACATGAGTAATGTTTTAGATATTTACAAGGCGTTAGCTGTTCGCATAAATTACCCAATTACACCTACATATCGATGTATGCAAAAGATAATAGGTTATATTAATTTACTTATGTCATTAGCTAATGCATCACAAGCTACAGTTGAAGTACCTTTATCAGGTAAACCAAATAAGAGAGTTTATAATAAACCAAATGAACAAATAGCTTTTCTTAAGGATGGTAGACCTTGTCCACTAAATCCTGATGGTACTATTAGAACGGCAGACGCAACAGCATTTGTTATAAGAACTGGATTATTTCAATCAATAGATACGGGTGATGTAAAAACATTCGTAACTTCTGAAAATGATATTTTATCTGATGATTACTATATGCAACCTTTATTAACAGCTTTATATCTAATACTTTCTGGAGTTCAACCAAGTGAGGCAGTTATGTATATAAATGATGCATGTTCACGCTCATTTACTAAAGCTGATATGTCACAAGTTGATACTTATCACATAAAACGTAGATTATAGAATGATTGAAATATATAATATTCGTACATTAAAAGTATGTATCTCAAAGATTTTATATACACCTGTTGGCAATAGATTTAGACTAGGCTCTAAGTTTAGTGAAACATCTATTCAGGATTGTAGATTTATTTTTCTAATCTATTCAGGTCAGACCAGATTTATTGAAATAGGATTTAACTCAAACAGTGTGTATAAAGTTTTACGTTTTATATTTAGACAGACTGATATAAATAAGTTCCTAATAAATACTTTGGAGTATTTCAAAAATGTTAGAGATTTCAAATAATGAATTGCTTGAGTTAGCTACAAAGGATGTTGACGGAGTTAACTTACAGAACTACATTCAAAATAAGCATAAAGATTGGCATCCAATTAAATGTATAGAGTTTCTTGAACAATTATTTAGAGACAAACGATACAATAAACTAGTCGCATCAATGCTTGCAGTTAAGTTCCAAAGAATTCGAAGTAATCTTTTAAAACAACTTGATAGTTTAATGTCAGAAGGTGACCAAGATATCTTAAAGAGTTTAGATAGACTTCTGCAAATTGTAGTAAAATTTTCTAAGCTTGATGACGATGATGAGAAATCTGATAATAGATTAATTATAAGGCTTGCGGATGGCACAGAAGAAAAGTTCTCAAAACAAAAAGATAATATATCGTAGTAAGTTTGAACAGAGGTTATCTGAAAGACTTCTTAAACTAGGTTTTAAATATGAGCCTTTAAAATTAGATTACACAGTTCCAGAAACAGAGCATAAATATACACCAGATTTTGTAAAAGGTAAGCTTATCTACGAATTAAAAGGTAGGTTTACAGCACAAGACAGAAAGAAAATGAAACTGTTAGTTGAACAGCATCCAGAGTTTAAGTTTGTAATGGTTTTTCAAAATCCAAATATTAAGATAAATAAAAACTCTAAGACAACCTATGCAATCTGGTGTGAAAAGAACAATATTGAATGGATGTCATATAAGGAGATTTAATTATAAATGATACAGTTAATTGATGAAACAAAACGTAGAGCTGAATATCTAGGAGCTGCAGTTAATAAGTATAATCTAGATAGATTTTTACTTGTAGCATATGACCGTTTAGAGTATAAGTTAGTTCGTGAAGGTGATAATTGTTTTAGATTACTAAGAACAGGAGTAAATGTTCTGCAAACGAACACATATAAGGGCACATTATTAGAAGTATTAAGACAGTTTTTAGATAATGATTATGATATCTATGTAACAGAGGATAAGGTAGTCAATGACTGATGATGAATTAATTGAGGAACTTTTTAATAGAGCACTTAAATCAGAGGTTTTTTGTGTTCGTGTAATAAATGCTTGTAGAAATTTTATAAAAGATTTAGATAAAACAGAAGAGTAAGTAAATGGCAGTAAGACCTTTTAAAATTATAAATGACGATGGTAGTACAAATCAATCAGAATATGAGCGTTGTGTACAATTTCTAAATGATTATGTTGAGGGTAAGATACTTGTTTATCCTCCACTATCTTGGGATAATCCTTTTGAAGTTGATATGTCTAGAGAGAAATCTGCATTAAGCTTATTGGTAGAAATTCTCAAACAGGAGACTAACAGACTATTAACACCAAACGCATTTAATAATATTAAACTATTATTTAAAGGCATCCTTGACCGATATGGAGCTACAATTCACACATGTGGCAGATATCTTGAACAATCTGCAAATTTTAAAGATGGTCCAGGGTATATGTATGATGTCTTTTCAAAAGAAGAAACACCAGTTAAAAAGGAAACTATCTCAAGCAATCTATCAATATATTATTTAGATGATGAAGCACATACAGTTATTGAATATAATGATACAGCATATGCTAACACAATAGATAGTGCTACATTACCAGACTCAAATTATCCTCTTAATAATTTAGTTTCAAAAGTTCTAGTATCTAATGTTGACACTTATCCGAATGTATATAAAGGCAATTTAGCTGGGGTCTATTCAGAGTTTCAAAGATTGTCAGGTCAATATGTAGGAAGTTCAACATTATTTTATTATTCTGAATGTAATGATACTATCTTTACAACTAATGGTAATGGTTTCCAAGATAAGTCAACAGGTGAAGTAATTAATTTTAATTATAATATGCCAATTGGGAATAAAGCACAACCAGTTAGAGGTATTCCACTTGATAAATGTACAGCCCTTCAATCTAATGTTTTAAATCAAGCTAATACTAATGCTTATTTAACTCCTGATAATGTAAATGGTACTATACCTTATATATCACCAAAAACTTTACTTAGTGTTTCAAGTGATGATGTTGAAAATTATTGGATATTAATATAAAACTATGGCAAGACGTAAATCAAATCAAAGAATAACAAAAATTAAAAAGGATTTAGTTGAAGAACTGTTGAAAAAGGCAGAGGCTACTAATGTTGAGGACGCTTGTATTATCCAACCTGTAGGTTCTGATATGACACCTTATCCTGAAATGAATAATTTACGTGTCTGGACACATGATTATTTATTAAAAGGTTTAACTAAATTATATCCAGTTAAGATTGATACAGATGGACAGACTTTTTATACAGCTCTTATAGATGGTCTACCAATATATACAAAGTTAACTAAATCTCTAACAAGAAGTGCTTTAGGTTTACAAACTTGGGTTAATACTTTTGGTAATCCAGCTATTAAAGATGGTATAGCATCAGGACTTGACAATAACAATTATTTTGGATTATCTATAACTAAAGTTGAATATCTTAAATCTGATATATACATAGAATGCACATTACCAAGTGTATTAAACAGTGATGTTATATTATTAGATATCCAAGGTTCTAATGTAGTTAATGGTGAGCCTACATTTATACAGATTTATGTCAGTAAAGATGATGGCTATGTACATGTTAAATTTGATAATACAAATAAAATTATATCAGTTAATGAGGACGGTGTTGATTTAAAAGTATTAGGTTTATCATTCATCATTAACTTTTCAAGTTATAATCAAGGTACAGTTCCTTGTAGTGTAGGTTTTAGACTATCTAATACCTCAAACAGGTTTATATATGACATTAAACCATCTTTAGAAACAATAAAATCTGTTACAATAGGTAAATCATCAAACACCTCAAGCTATACAATAGATTTAACAAAATCTTACCTTCAAAATGAAGGTAAATTAGAAGGTTATTTTGTTGATACTATACCTGGACTTGAAACTACTAAACCTGGTTTATGGTTATCAAATTTAATTCAGCCTATATCGCATTCTAATTCTGGAGGTTGGTTAAGACACAATTTAATACATGACAACGATGATAAATTTGATAGTGTCAACTCTGATACTCTAGGACATTATGCATATACATATACACAAAGTGCAATAGTATTTGAAGGTACACTACCAGAAGAGCAAGAGTACCCACAAACAGGAGTAGGTTTACCTTCTTGGTTCGACCACTCACATTCAATTGATTTCAGACCTATACCAGAAAGTTCAAACACGTTTAACCTTCATTGGTCTCCTAGTATTTTAGGTTGTACAGCTTATCCAGCTCTATCTATACAAGATGAATCTTGGGATTCATTCAATTATAGATTTGGTAACTCATACACGACTATTCAAACTCTTGTAGTTCCAGCTAATCCAGATATGCAAGAGTATAAATTAAAAGAGTCAGTTTACTCTGAATTTCAATTTATTAAGAATGATACAGCAGCAAATGCTAATGTGACTTGGTATGCTTTGCGTTGTGTAGGTGACGACTGGGCTTATGAATTAGACTTTAGACCTAATGGAAATGGTTCAGGTAATGATTATGGCAATGGTGATAATCCAGAAAATCCAAATGGTTCAAATGGTGGTTGTATAACAGGAACTATTAAATATGAAGCAAATGGTGCAGAATGTACTCAAGAAGTAGATTATTGTTTCCAAACAAACCAATCGTATTTTAATCCAAATGCACCACAAGTTAGTGACAACGCGCCAGAGATACCTGATATTAAGAGTTATAAGGTCACAGGAACTCTAAACGCATGTTGTTATTATATTTTCTTTGCTAGTGGTCCATACAACGGTAGACTTGTAGATGGCCGATGGGTTCCAAACCTTAAAGTTAAAGATGTTAACGATGCTCAATTTGAATATTGGACAGGTCTTGTTGAAGGTGGAGGTTCTGTACAATTCTCATCATCAGTTAATGAGCTTATAGCTTTTGGTTGGTCAACGGGTGCTACATGTGGGAGTTCAACACAGTTTCCACAGGCAACGTATAACTCATCAGGCTATTGTGGCTTGTTGAAGGCAACAATATCAGGAGTTATTTATGAAAAAAGGGTGGAACCAGAAGAAGGTATATCTTTGTACCTAATCATAAAGGACCTTAAAAAGCAATCTCAACAACTTGGGTTACCTTGGCAGGATGATTGTTCAAATCCTAGATATGATATATCAATATCAACATCAAAATGTAATGAAAGCTACTGTACAAATATCGTAATTGCAGAGAATGTAAACATTAATGAACTTGGCGATATTTCAAAACTTGTTAATCAACATTGGAAAACTTAATAGGTATATCTATGATTTTATTTGGAACACTATTCTTAATATTTATTATGTTAATTGTTAACACTTTATTAGATTTATCACATGATAATTTTTAACAAAAGGATGTATATAAAGTATGGATTTATTAGCTTTACAACAAAGAGCAAATATATTAGTTCAAAAAGTAAATGATTATGAAGCTTCAATTGAAGGTGAAGATATTGATGAAAATACAGAACTAGAGCAACATAAATATGCAGACCTTTTCTGTTTAAGACCTGTAATGAAGTTATTATTTGGGCAAACGGTTGAAGAGAAACTAAATCGAACTCTTGATAATGACCTTGATTTGCGTTTGTTTGCGTCTACTGTACCTATGTACAATTCATCATTTAAACTATTTGGAATATTATCAGATGACTTAGATTTTAAATCTGATACTCATGAGTTTATGAACAATATTGATGTATATAATGCATCAAATATGATTCAACTTGATGTTCTTCAAAACACTATTCAAGATAGAGATAGTAGAATATCTCAAGGTTTAAACTATTCGTACTCTGCAAATATAGCAGATGCACTAGCCACAGAATCTCAAGTTGCAAACATATTTAAATGGAATACAACATTAGCTGATGATGAAGAATTAGTAAATAACACAGTCACAATTAACAGACAAGTTCCAGGTATAGTATGTTATTATCTTGGTAATGGCTACACTAATAATTATACTGCAACTGTATCTTGCAATGATACAACTAGTTCAATCAATGCTGTCAATTATATGTTCCCAAGTACTTATGGAGCTTTCTTTAATAAAGAAGATATAACCAAATCTCAAGTACAAGAAAATAGAGTTGAAAATTTAGCAGCTCTTAAATTATTCATTCCAGGTACACATTACACACGAGGTAAATTAGAATCTCCACAGCAAATTTGGCAGCCAGAGGCTCAATATGGAGAAGATAACACAACTGGTTTTAATTATCAAGGTCAAGCACTTTATCAAGAATTAGTATTTAAAGACAGACGCGCAAATGCAGCTGATAATGGTGTTGATTTTATTCCAGCGTTACCAGATGTACCAGATAATGACCCACAAGGCTTACTACTTAGAACAGCTTTAGCTCAACAGAAACAATATTATATCAATAGACCTTGGTTTAATGAGCTCGACAGTCTAAACGGAAAAGACTTGACTAATCTTGCTGAAGTAGTTGAAAAAGCAAGTTATAAATACACTTATCAACTAAATCCAGAGATAAATTCAACACATGAAACTAACTATAATTTTGATGAGTTAACTCAAACTTTAAAACTCGAACAAGGTTTCCCAATAATAGTTGAAGGAAGTTTTGATTTTACAGTAATAGACGGAGATGCAGAAAATCCTAAACGTGAATACTCTATGATATCTTTTGCAGTTCCTTTTGCTAATTTACGCAAGACGACAGTACGACAATCATTCGCTCGCAACACTTACAATACTTTTTATTTAACGTGGAATGAAAACGCAAAAACTATAACACTTTCAACATCTGGTACACAAATAGCTAGTACTGTTATAGTTGACGACCCAGATACTACAGAATATCTCTTTATAGTTATAGTAATTTATGGTAAGCGGATACTATTTAGAGGCACTGTTAATAAAGACTCAAAAGGAGACATGGCTCAATGTATAGCTGAAACTCAAAATCAGATAGGTTCTAAAGACTTAACTTTAACGTTTTTTGCAAATGATTACATAGACTTTTGCTTTGATAAAACTCTTTTACCAGAAGACTTTGTTGTTACTAATGATGTCTCACTCCCTGTTCGAAATATTAGAAATGGTCAATTGTATGAGTATCAAGAGTCAACAGGACTATCAAAATATACAGATTTATCAATAGTTAAAGATAAAAAACCAGGTGCGGACTTGGAGTTCTATACATCTACCCAAATAGATTATGAAACATACAATAAAGGAGTAAATAATAAATGATGTTTATTCAAGGCTTGATAAATATGGAGTAGCTAATTATGAGAAAGATTAAACAACAGATAGTTGAAATACCTGAATATTATTGTGATAATTGTAATGATAGAATTTATGATAAGAATCCTCGACATTGTATATTATGTAAAAAGGACTTATGCCAAAAGTGTGTTACCGTTGTTTATTTTGTAAATAAAAGTGTTCAAGCTTATGTATGTGATGAATGTTTAAAGAAATACACAATGCAGGATGCATTAGATGCAATGAAGAGATATGTAAAGAATGTTCAAAAAGAAGTAGAATAAAATTCCTTACTTTTATTGTAAACACTATGAGGTAACAGACAATTGATTTTCTCAAATGAAACTAGAATAAATCCAGAGGCAGTTAAAGATAGTATACCTATTATTCACGGTCAAAATTATTATATTGATGATGACGGTTCAGCATCAACATTTAACGTTACACCTGAAAAAGTATTTGATAGTTTAAATAAAGATATAGAGGTAGCTTCACTTCAACAAGTAACTGAATTTATATATATAATAAATCAAAAACTTGCATACAAAACAGATTCTGGTATACTTGTGACAGATGTAGATGCTGTTAAGACTAAGTATAGAGGTGGTTTCCAAGGTATAGCAGGATTTAACGAAGCTGAAACCTCATATCAATATATAAATAATAATGAACCACTAACAACTCAAGTTATGTTTACTGGTCGATTATCAGCTTCAAAGAAGCTTCAACTACAAATTGATGAAAATACCTGGGTAACTCCACTTGGTGAATTTAGATGCTATATATCTGGAACATTTTATAATATAAATTATAATACAATTCTACCTAATACCTTTGGTGAAACCTTTACAGTTCAATTAGCTGGATGGACTAACGTCGAAATTAAACCAGATACAAATTATATAAATGATTTACTTGTTTCAGGTAATACACTTTATTTATCTACAAGATTAAATATAATAGGTACAGAACCTTATAATTGGTCTAATACTGATACAGAATCATCAACAGTACTTTGGTCAGAAGATTCAAGATTAACAGGCAGTTATTTTCAAGGAAGTCCAACAGCTACATATTTCTATCTTGTAAACTATAATACATCTTCAATATATTATTTAGATGCATCTGACTTATCTATATTACAAGAATATCAGCATAATCTACCTATACTTGGAACTGGTAATATTGATAAGTTTGCAATTGGTATTGTAGATAAAGAAACAATTACAATCTTACGTGCTACTGCATCATTGAATACCTGGTTTTTAAAAGGTAAATTTTATCAAAAATTTAATCAACTAAGTGCGTATGAAGAGATGTTCTCACAATACTTAAAAGAAGAAGTAGTTTATTGTCAAGATTTAAAAAGCCTTATCATCTCATCTACTCAACGAACACCAATGATATTATATATATCAGGAGATAAAGTAGTATCAGGATGTCATACGCAAGTTGATATCATACCAGGTGATTACAGTTCATATTTGATAAAAGATAAAAAGCTTTATAGATATTGTAGAGTTGAGGATTCAGGTGAATATGATGAGATTGATATTGCTAATGGTATAGTTAACTTTGATTCTTTTATATACATCGGTTCAGATTTAGAACCTGATTTAGGTGGTTCTACAATGAAAGATACTGAAATAATGTATGAAGGAAAGATAGCAATAGTTGAAGGTGATGAAGTATCAGTAGAATCCAGTACAGATTTACCAATAGATACATCGGATTTACCAATAAGAACTCTACAAGATAAACCAGAGAATTGGTGGTATTTATATACAAAAACTTTACGTTATCCAATTTCATATACAGATTGGATTAAAATTTCAATGATGCCTACAACTAAAATATTTAACATTAGATTAGTTGAACCAGAAACTCAACAGAAAGCTAAATAAAAGATATGATACATATCCTATATGACGGAGATATATTATTAAGGTCAATGTTTGCAACAAAGCTACCACCACATATAGCAGTTCAAACAATGTTAAAAATTAAAGACCGAGAGATAAGAGAAGCAAAACGATACTTTAAAGAATACAACAGATTAGACCCAAAGTTCTATTTTTGTATAAGCTTAAATCGTGGTTTCAGAACTGTATTATTTCCATATTATAAGGCACAGAGAATAAATTCTTATGCTAAGAACTGGTTAGAGTTTAAAAATGAATGTCTAAAAATATTACAAGCTTTCAGAGTAACAATTGTATCAAGTATGGTCTTTGAATGCGATGATTTAATTTCAATTATTGCATCTAATCTTGTAGAGGATGAACGAAATAACGTAATGATTATTTCATGTGACAAAGATTTCTTACAAATACCAAAACTTACAATCAAATCAAAAAAGAAAAACGGAATTAAATTAATTAAAACAACTGTTGAATCTTCTATGCATGAACTTGCAAAACAGTTTTTACTTGGTGATAGAATTGATAATATACCAGGAATACCTAAAGTTGGAGTTGTAACAGCAGAGAAAATATTAGAAGGACATAAATTAACTTCTCTTTGGCAGGTCTATGAATTTATAAAGGATGTGTATAAAGAACATGGATTGCTGTTTTACTATCCAAGTAATTTAGTATTGCTACGAATGCTAACAAAGTATAATGTTCCACTTAAAGACTTAGCTAAAGTATTAGAGTTTGATTGTTTAAATCCAAAACTAACAATCCAGGACCATATAAAAATTCCATTCTTGAACAGAATATTTAAATACATAAATAACATAAATCAATTCAGAACCGAAAGTTACAACAGGAAAGGTAAATTACCATAGTGAAAGAGATTTATTTAGATAGTTGTCCAGCAAAAATTTGTTGTATTGAATGTATGGAGTGTCAAGAATCTTGGCGTTATATTGACAATTGTTCAGCATTAAATAATATATTAAAAGCACATCCAGAATATAAGCGAGTTTACCAGAAAAGTTTATTACATGAGTAGAGTAATTATGAAGCTTAAGCATTGTACAGATATGTTTATATTATCAAAGGATAAAAGACCTGTTAATAATCTTGGTCAATATTCAACAATTGATAATGCTGCAACAGTTCCATATCAAAAATTTAAAGCAGCTCGTGACCATGGATTTACAATATCTATTAAATTAGGTCCAATAGGAGATACAGGATATTCGATTTATTGTATAGATTGTGACCACTGTGATTTTAAGCATCCTGTTTATAAATGGATGCAATCTCTTATTGATACTCCTCAACTTGTAGAATTATCTCAAAGTGAACTCGGTGCTCATATATTCATAGTAAAGAAAACAGCAGAACAGTTTGAAACAAGATTCATGGATTTTACAGGTCAACAGCTTGAAGTGTGGACACGTGTTCGACACATTGTAAGTCCAAGTCTAGAAAGAATAGTTGATGTAGAATTGAGAGAATGCAACGTTGCGGTCTTTGATAAATTAATGGAACTATCAGATGAGCAAGAAAGAATCAAAGCTGAACAATATGAACGTGAGCGAGAGAAGATTTATAAGCAACACATGAAAAAGAATTATTCCTTTGTTCGACCTGAAACAGACATATCTGTATTTGCAAAATCCGATAAACGTCTATATGAGATTTTAAATTCAGAACCAGAGGATGTAGATAATAGCGCAACTGATTTAGCGCTTGTCAGAAAAATAACATATTACTATGATACTAAAGATATTGATATTGTAAAGGATGTATTTGAACGTACTGATTGGTTTGGTAAAAAAGACGAATATCACTTAAAGAAGTTTTATAGACCAGGTTATTTAGATAGATTGATAGCATTAAGCTAGAGGTTGTTATGCGTTTAACTCTAAGATTAGAAAATGATAGATATTTAGATATTATTCTTGATACGCGAAATCATGAAATAACCATATTATCACCAATACCAGACACAGATTTAAAAGCACTAAGTGAACTTGTCGCACAATACCATTTAACTATAAATCTACCAATAACACAAGAAAGAATACATTTACAAGAGGAGTTAGAACCAATAGAAACATCAGGTTCTGTAATAGATGTATTAGATATCGTTTGTATACTAAGCACTTTAATTGTATCAGAAGAGTAAACAAAGAATGAAATTAGTTAGAGTAACTACTACAAGAAACATAAATCTGGCTGCAAGTGACATGCTCCAAAAGTATCCAGATACAGATTACATAAGAAAACTTAAACGCTTAAATCGTTGTGCAATTCAGTACTTTGATGAAGGTAAGCTAGTAGGTTTTGCAGTATTATCAAAAAAGGATAGATTTCTTAAATTAAATATGCTATGTGTTCATGAAGCTTATCAACGTAAAGGTATAGCTTCAACTATTCTTAAAGTTATTCTTGAAATGCTATTTGATGATTTTAATCCAACAGATACTTTATATACAGTCTGTACAACCAAATTCAATACTGATAACTATCAGAGTTTCTTAGTTAAACATGGATTTCAATTAACTACCATAAAATCTAATGGAGAACTTGTATATACTTATGCGAAATCAATTTAAAAAGGCAATTGAAAAAATTAAATCTGGTGAGCAAACTATACATCTTATGCCTGTATATGGATTTAACTTTCAACTTGGTAGATTGAATTTATTACTTGGTTCTCCTGGAGCTGGTAAAAGTCTAATGACAATGCATGTAATGTTAAAAGCTGTAAAAGAACACAAGAAAATTTTATTGTTATCCTCTGAAATGTCGATTTATCAATATACAATTCGTATTCTTAAACATGAACTGGGTATCAAAGGTGATGATGCTCTCGTAATTAAACAGTTAGCTAGTCCTTTATGCCAAGATATTTTAGATAAACTACAAAACCAATTAGATGAATATGTAGATTACCGAAATGTATTCAAGGAAAATCTAGAAGAGCTTTTATCTGATACAGACCTTCCAAATAAATATGACCTTATATGCTTAGACTATATTCAAAACACACCTTGGAAATCTTCAACAGATGAATACTCAAGATTAACAATGATATGTGGAGCAATAAAAGCATTTACTTTAACAGGTCTCGATAAAACAGGTGTTATTTGTAGTCAAGTATCTAAATCACAATTCAATGAAAAAGGAAAGATAAACTCCGATACAATTCTTCAACCTAAAGGAAGTAACGCTATACTTGAATCGAGTGATTATGTAGTGCAATTATTACGTGACCCAGAAACAGGTTTTGTACTTGTATCAAACACAAAGAATAAAGACTGTAAAGTAGATGCAAGCAAATTATATAAAATTAATCAAGACTTAAGATTCAGTGAGGTAGCTCAGTAGTATGAATTTATTTGAAGTTTTAGGTATAGTAGTTTGGATGCTAATCGCAGTATTAATGGTTATAGGAGTTAATAGCAATAATGAGAATGTCTAAATGTAAAACTTGTAAGAATTATAATAAGTTTTATAATAGTTGTGATTTATATTTTGATGAGGTCTATCTAGGTGAAGGTGATTATGATATTGTACCTGTAAGTATTAGACGTATTTCTACTAAGGATTGTCAATATGAAAAAGAAGAAAACAATAGATGACTACAGATTTGAACTTAATCTGTATCTACATAAAGCAGGAGTAGATGATCCAATGAATTTCATAGAACAGTATGAGAAAATTCTTAGATTATCTGAACCTATTAAATATAAACATATTGGAATTTTAAGAATTCCAGAGGACGTGTATAAAGCATGTGAGAGTGTAGTACCAAAAGCCAGATTTCAAGGTTATTTAAAAGAACTTCAACATTTTCTTAATACAGAAAAAGACATAACAAAAATAATTAAATTTCGAAATAATATCACAACCCAGTTTTTAGATTTGTATAGAGAGTATAGCAATGTCACAACAGAAGAGCAAAAAAGTTTCTATAACTGATTACCAAATACTTGCAAGATTAAAACGATTACCACTTGTTAGTAGATTATCAGTTAATGAGTTTATAGCTTATGTAGGATTACAATTATGTAATAAAGGTAATGTAGTTGGTGTTGAACGAGCTATAAAAATTATACACCAAGCTAAATTACATCTAAAGATTGAAACAAACAGTGCAATTCCAACGTCTAATATACTACAAGCTATAATACATCTTGTGATTTATAAACGAGAATTATTACAAAGCTTCTTTGATAATCCAGATTTACCAGTTTGGAAAGATGAATCAACAGCACCAATATTTGATATAATGCAACAAATAGCAGGAATATATAAGATATGATTTATGAACTTGAACACAAGCTCTCAACAGAAGAGCGCAAGGATTTACTTTTTCTTACAGGTGGTCTAAAATGTTTTAAACTTGATGAACTTGATGAAAATTCTAGACACAATATTAATGAATACTTTGGTTATAACAAAGATAAATCAGCAGAACTCTTAAAAGTAATTATATTTAAAGACAAGGTAGTAACAAAACTTAAGTCATTATGGATGTAGTTTTTGATATAGAAGCAGATAATTTATATTCAACAGTAACAAAACTTCACTGTATAGCTTTAAAGAGAATAGGAATTGATAAAGATGTACTTCTATTTGATAGAGAAAATATCAAAGAAGGAATATGTATCCTTAAATCTGCTGATAGATTGATTGGTCATAACATAATTCAATATGATATTCCAGTAATAGAAAAACTCTATGATATTAAACTTACTACAAATGTTCTTGATACTATCAACTTATCTATGATTTGTTTTCCTGAATATAAACAACACGGACTTGAGCACTGGGGTCAAAGATTAGGTTTTGAGAAATTTAATCCAGTAACAGGTAAAGAGTACACAGATGAGGAATGGAAAGAAAGAAAAGGAATTAAACAAACTGTCTGGGATGTATATACTGATGAGATGGGTGCATATTGTAAACAGGATGTACGTATAACTGAACTAGTACTTTGGAAATGTAATATCAATAATATTGACCCATATGTTATAGAACTTTCAAATGATTTCTCAAGAATCATAGCAGAACAAGTAAATAATGGTTGTCGTATAGATAAAGAAGGATTACTTAAATTACAATCACAAATAGAAGTAGAAGAACAAAGAGCATCAAAAGAGCTTTTAAGTAAACTTCCAGATTTTGTAGATTATGATTTTAAAATATATAAACGCAACAATCAAAACAAAAATATTAAAGCAGGAGACATTGAAGCAATAGAGATTGTTACTCCTTTTAACTTACAATCTACACAACATTGGATGAGATATCTAAAAACTAAATATAATTTTGACCCACCATTAGTACGTAGAAAAGGTAAAAAGGACCCTACTCCTTGTTTAGATGATGATGTATTAGCAAAACTTGAAGATGTTTACCCAGAAGTAACAGACCTTTTACTTTGGAAGACTGCTAATAAGATTCGAAAAATGATTTATACTGGTGATACAAGTGTTTATAATTTACTTGATGAAAACAATATCATTAGAGGTGGTGTTAAGACTGATGGCACTGTTTCTGGGCGTTGTGCTCACAATAATCCAAATCTTGCAACTATGCCTGGGGTTAGGACCAATGACCAAGGAATTATACGAGGTATTAAAGGTAAATATGCATATGAAGTAAGAAGCTTATTTATTCCTAGACCTGGATTTGTTCAAGTCGGATTTGATGCGAAAGGTCTTGAATATATGTGCCTTGCACATTTCATAAACAATCCTGAATTTACTAATATTATTGAAAACGGAGATATTCATACTTGGACTCAAAAAACACTTGGATTTGCTCAACGTAGGCAAGCTAAGACGTTTGAATATGCATATTTATATGGAGCTGGAAAGAAAACTCTAGCAGAGAACCTATCAAAAGGTACAGATAAAACGTTTACAATTAAAGATGTAAATGAAGCAATTAATAAATTTGTAAGTGCTTTACCAGGACTAGAACAGTTACATAAAGATTTAAAGCGTCAGTATCAAGAAAAAGGAACTATAACAGGATTGGATAAACGAGAGCTGCATGCACGCTCTGACTATAGTTTATTGAACTTATTACTTCAATCATCTGGAGCAGTTGTAATGAAGCAATGCTTAGTGTTCCTTCAAGACGAACTAATCAAAGCTGGTCTTATAAAGACAAAAGATTATAATTTTCTACTTAATATTCATGATGAAGTTCAAGCAGAAGTTAGACCAAATTGTGTTGAACTCTACAAAGGATGTGCACAAAAGGCTGTAGATAGAACTAATAAATTTTTAAACCTTAATTGTAAACTTCAAATCGATATAAAGGTTGGTAAATCATGGGCAGAATGTCACTAGGAAGTCTCATATATAGATTAACAATGCTGCAAGCATATATATATATCATATATCACAATGGATAAAACTGAACAAAAGGTTATACTCAACGCTATAGAGGAAATTATTGAAGATTTAAAAGGAGAATAATAATTGAGCTTAAAATATCTTTACAATAAGTTAGAAAGTATGGATTTAGAGGAACAATACTGTTATATACAAAATATTTTCAGAAATTTTCAAATAGTTCCAAAATATGATTTAATTGATAACTTTCAAAATACTCCAGGAAAAGAAACATTAAACAAAAATCCTCTTGGATATTTACTAATGCATCTTAACCCAGTACAAATTGATGAGTTATTACCGAAATATTTAAGAGAATTAGTAGGTAAAGATACATTTTCAACACAAGATAGAATTATACTTGATATAATATATTCGGCAGTAGATGCAATAAAAAATAAAGATACATATTTCTATTTTCCATATAAAGTATCAGCACCTGAAATGTTTGAAGTATTTCAAAAAGGTGTAGCTAAATATAGTGAATGGTCCTTCCTCAAGCTTAACCCATATAAATTAATACCAGCTTTATTTAGACATCTTTATAAATTCTTTAATACAAATCAAAAGATTGACCCTGAAACAAATGTATCTCACTTAGCTCATGCTGAATGTAACAAACGAATGATTGAATTAATAATTGAAAGGAAATTAACTAATGAATAATCTAACAATTGTAACAAGTCTTTTATGTACACTTCTTCTGTTTGCATGTGTTGAAGCTAAAGCTGAACAAGCTAACCAAGATGTAACAATATCTAAATCTGGAGCTATTGTAGTTAAATCTCAAAGACAACAGAAAACAGCTAACACAAATCAATCAATTACAATATCTAAATCAGGTGGAATTTTTGTAATTATTCAAAGAAATATTAACAAATATAAAGTTGAAGATTTAAAAGATGTTATTGAAGGAGCTACAAAGTAACTATGAAACATAAGCTAGAAGTTGTATTTGTACAAGCACAGGGCACAGTATCTAAATTGATATCTAAAGTATCACGTAAGATTTACAGAGGAGAATACACAGGTCAATTTTGTCCAAGTCATACATTGCTAGTTCTAGACAATAATATTGTATTTGAATCTTCTACTTATACAAAAGCTGGAGATTATGGAGAAAAGATAGTTGAACGTGGTACTAGATTATTGTTATTAACTGATATTGATGATAGAGCAGAGGACTCAATCATTTGTAGAACTATAATATCAGAGAACTGTGACCCTTATCTAGCTCTTAATTATGTCGCTAAAGCTAGTAATTATCATTATAGTTATGCATCAATATTTAAATTCCTTATGAAAGGTCACTTAAGAAAGGATAATAATAAACGTAAAGACGAGTATATCTGCTCTGGTTTAGTGCTTGATGCACTACGTGAAAAAATATTTGATAATAACAAACAATTGCGTGAGGTTACCAAAACTTTTGAAGGCATAGATAGTAACTCTGTAACTCCTCTAGATTTATTTTTATCAATGCAAAACGCTGGTTTTAGTTTTGTAACTTCTAAAGGTTATTTATGATAATTATTTATGATTTAGATAGAACTTTATTATATTCACCGATTGCAATGTTCTTAGATAGATTTAGACCTAGGAACTTAACATTGCTTAAGCTCTATTATAAATTATATCCTGCTGCTTACTTCTTAGATACTTATCTTGGATTGTTAAAAATCAATACAACGATGACTAAACGTATTGAAATGTATCATAGATATCCACATATTCAACAGATAATAGTATCTGCAAGAGATGATGGATTAGCGACTTATGCACAGTTAGCACACATACCTAATATAAACTATATACAAGATGTCTTTTTAATAGCACAAGCAAAAACTAAATATTCAAAAGCAGCCTTTCTATTAGATAATTATTATAGTAAGGCAAACATATTAATGTTTGATGATAGTTATTTAGAATTGTCAGTAGTTAAACGTCATTTTGAAAATGCGACATGTATACAAGTAAATTTTAAAGATAAAGAGGAAAAGCTCTTAGGATATGTTGATTAAACTTTTACCAACACAAACAAAAGTAATAAATGAAGTAAGATATGCAGAACCGCAATCAATCAATATTCTTAATTATGTAGGTGGATTAGGTTCAGGTAAAACATTTCTTGGTGCGTTGACAACAGCTGCTTATATAAGTGCATTTCCTAATTCTAAAATTGCTATGATTGGACCTACAATCAATCTGGTAAAAGACAATACATTTGCAATGTGCGTTGACTTTCTTAAAATCTTAGGTATTGAAGTTGAGCACATGAATAAAGATAAAACATTATGGTTATCAAGTAATAACTCTACTATAATGTTATCACATGGTCAATCATATAAACAGTTCTTGACTTATGAATTTAATTATATTGATGTTGAGGAGGCATCAAAAATATCAAATGGCGTAATGAAGCAGATACAAGGTCGTCTTAGATATGTAAATAAGAATGCACCTCTTATTCTTCTTACACACACAAACCCACCAAGTTCAACTAATCACTATACACTTAAATCAGGTAAATTATTTCTTGGTTCAAGTTATGAAAATACAAATCTACCAAAAGGCTATATTGAGGAGCTGTCAAAGAATATGACAGCAGAAGAAAAAGAAAAATTCATTAACTCTAAAATATCACCAAGTTTAGATGATGCTTTAATTCCTAATTATGACCCACTAGAATGTAAGATATCAGAAGCACTTGTGCCAAAAGAAAATTATCAAGTATTTATCACTTGTGACTTTAATTATTCACCGATGTGTTGGGTATCAGGTTTAATATCAGAAGATGGTAGATATTCTTTCTTAGAAGAACATTACAATATGACTATCAATACAAAGACCCAAAGTAAAAGAGTTTTTGAATATCTTATTGATAAATATAATTGTGAAGAAATTGTAGTCTATGGTGATAGTGCAGGTGCATTTAATCAACGTCTTGATAACGATTATGTAACTATGGATAACGTAGCTAATGAACTTGGTCTTAGATTAAATCTCAAAATTTTAGCTTCCAATCCAAGAGTAACTCAAAGATTATCTATATTTAGAACACGTGTAAAGTCAGATAGATATAAATTTAATCTTGACCACATGAAAAAAACCAACTATGTATTTGAGGCTACAAGAATTGATTTATTAACTGGTAAAGTATTAGAACCTACAAAACAAGAACTTGATATTGAGCCAGATTTAATTTATACTCCACATGCGATAGACGCAATAAGTTATCTAATGTATTACAATGAACACACAGGAGAATAGTAAATAATGAAACCAAAAACATATGATGGTTTACCATTTTTTATACACACTGGTACAGTTGTATCAAAGGATAGACTATCTAAAATTCAAAATGCAATAGGAGCTAGAGTGCGTGGCACTCAACTATGGTTTAATAGATATAATAAAGGTAGAGAAATCTACAAAGCTATGACAGACCAGAAAGAAGGAGCAATTAAAAATGTCAATGTAACTTTTGCATACAATGCTTATTTTAAGTTCCTTCATCAATCTTTATTAAGTTTACGTGATAGCTTTAGAATAGTATCTACTGATTTCACAAAAACTGTAGAAAGACCTACCGAAGTTCTTAAATCATATTTAAGTGCTATTCAAACTCAAAATGATTTATTAATTGATGATGCAATTTTATATGGTTGTGCTGCAATTATGTTAGATGTTAATCTGGATACAGAAACACCAAATCCAGAGATATTAATTAACAGAGTAAAAGCAGCTAAACTCATTTACGATTTTGAGCAGCCAGGTTCAGCTCTGTTTACGATACGTGTTACACCAGAGATGGCTCACACGCTTGACTTCTTAAATCCAATTGATAAAGAAAGAATTTTTAATTATGCTAACGCAGATGCAGAATCAGTGGCAGAGTTAAGAGTCTTTTCAGGTGATTTAGTAGTTGACGGAAAATTAGACACATACCTAGCTATTATATTTCGTAAACAAGTTATTTATGCAGAATCAAATAGAACGCTTACATCTGTTAGAGCAGTATCTATAAATGATAAGAATACAGATATATCTCCGATTTATATAATTCAAAAATCTGCTGAAATATGTAGAGACGTGTATAAGTTAACATTTGAATATAATGAGGAGAATTTAAATCCAATCAGAACAGGTAACTGGAATTATGATGCTAAAGCTTGGGAAGAAGCAAAACGAACAAGATTTCTTAAAACTAATCCTACAACTACCGCAAATCTAACACCTTTATTACCTGGTAATCTTGATATAAATGGATTGATGAATATTCAAACATTATTACAAACTACTGCTCAAGAAGCTACAGGATTAAATGACTATACTCTAGGTCAATCACAAGGTTCTGTAAGAACAGCAGCAGAAGCAATGATGTTATCAGACAGTGCATCAGGTATATTAAATATTCTTGCAAATAAAATGAAAATACAACTAATATTACCAATCTTATCAGATGTGCTTGAAATATTAAAAGTAGCTCTTGCAGGAGTTACAGATATATTTGATGACAGTTTACAAGTAGATACAGATATTGCCAAAGACCAACAGGAAGCAAATTTATTGTTATCTCTTATTAATATGCCAATGTTCGGAGCAGTTATTCAAGGTCTAAATAGTGTAGAAGCTTTACAATTATTTAGATGGATTTTAGAAAAACTACATATTACAGGTACAACATCTGTATTTGATAGCTTAATAGAAACAGCAACAAATAATTTGACAAATAATACAAATACAAGGAGTAAATAAACTAATGACTAACACATCAGAAAGCAAAGTATCACGTTTAATTGCTCGTTCCATTATTCAACCAGAAAATAGAGCTGCAATGCTAGCACTTGCAACACCTATTTATTGTCCTGATTATAACGGAATACAAGCAGATAAACTAACAATTATTTATCCTAATCCACTAGTTAATACGGTAGAAACAACCACTATTAAACAGACTAATGGCACAGAGGATTCAAGAAAGACGCAGACTGTAGCTAATTATGGTACAGTAGGTGGTAAGAAAACTATAGAGATTATTCAAAATCATATTGACTTAGCATCTGAAGCTATTCAGTATCTTGAAGGATTATTCAACCAAGGTCAAACAATTGACTTTGATTCAGCTTTCACAGTTCAAATCAATTATACAGTTCCAGCTAGTGCAACAGGTGCTATCCAACTTTCAACATTTAACTATGATGAAGAGAATGATACTGATAAACTCTATACAAACTCATTTGTAATTAACAATACCATTCTAACTGGTGATTCAGGTGAGATTACATCAGGAGAGTTAAAAGTAGGTTCAAATGCATCAAACGGTAGAAATATTCTATCTGGAACAGTTGACGTAGGTGATGTAATTGAAATGATATTTACATACAATCCTACATCTAAAGACTTTCACTTAAAAGCCACAAACACTACTAAAAATATCATTATGTTTGATGATATTAGACCAGGAGCAACAGCAGATGGAGTTAAACCAACTGCAGACTCTCAAGACAGTTCTAACTATGTCATCAATAATACTACAGACTACACAGCTACATCAAGTTTAATTGATTACACTGTTGAATCAGTATCAGTATCATATGATGATAATACATCTACAAATCAAGTAACAATTGCCCTTGATAAATCTTTAGAATTTAGTTACGATGTACCTTATAATATTGATTTAACATCAATTGTAGATATTCAAGATTTAATCATATCTGATATGCAAGCCAAATTTAAGAAGGCTGTATCAGATGAAGTAGAAGCTATGGTTGAAGCTGGATATACTGCTAGAAACTCTGTAACGTATACAGAAGGTGAGATTGCAGATGCTATTGCTAAAGTATATGCAGAAGTAGCAGAAAAAGGAACAGCTCGAAAATTTAGTATTCTTAACTATTCAAATGGTGCTCCTGTTGAATACATGTTTACATCAGATGAACCAAATGTAGCTGACAATATTAAAAATGAAGAATTTAGCTCGCAGACTTATGCATCACTAAATGATAGAGATACAGCAGCTAAATATTATGTATCTAATCCAAGTTTAGTAGCTACAAAGGATTTTTATACACAGGTTCAGAAAGCTTTATTAGATGGTTCGTTAAAATCTTATTTCGTTCAACGAACTAATGTAGATTTATCACCGCTATCTAAAATTACAGATAATAATAAGCTAGCTATCTTTGGGACAAACGATGCTGTAGCTGTTGGATTTACTGAACCAAAAATAAGTATAGAACGTAATACAGACTCATTTACAAAAACTGTAACAATCCAAATCTTCTATGGAGCAGTTTTAATTCATCCTGAAAATATTGTAATAATCAAAAAACAATCTGCATAATAGAGAAATATAAAACAGAGGATAGTAATTTTATTAGTTTCTTACTATATCTGTATTGTGTACGTAAACTAATAGAAATGGAGAAAACTTAAATGACAGCATTTACAACTGAAAGATGGGCACAAAAAATGTTATTTGCTCTTAAAGAATCAAAAGGTGGTTTTGCTGCTAGAGTTGTTAACCATAACTTTCATAATCCTGGTGGAGATAGAGCGGATGCAGTCAAGGTAATTAATCCAGACATTACTGTTGTAGGTACAGCAACGACAGCAGGTACTGATATGCCTACTTATAACGACGCTGCATCTGCAACTGTAACTATCAACCTTGATACTCCTCTTAAATATGCTGTTGGTCTGCCTTGGGAAATGAATCTCAAAACAGAACATGATGTTAACAGAGGTTATGGTTTACTTTGTGAAGATTTAATTCTTCAACAGAGAAACGCTTTAGTTCACGCTGCTATCTTTGCTAATAATGACATTCCTGTAGTATCTGGTACCGCAGCATCACCCACTCAGCTTACAAAAGCTAATATCAAAAGTATGCTAACTAAATTCAGAGTTCAATTAATGAAAACTGGTGCTATCATGGAAAACGGTCATTATAGATTCGTAGACCTTGAAGAACAAGAAAACCAATCTGAATTAGCTGGTGAATCAACTCCGCTTGAAGGTGAAGGTGCTGATGTTCCTGGTCCTTTAGCTGGTCAAGCACAATCTGCACTACCTGTTCTTGGTGTTCCTTCTGCAATCTATGAATTGATTGAAGATGTTGAGACCGAAGCTGGTAAAATGACAGAGGATAAAGAGTACTATGGTCACGTAAAAGTATTTAAAGGATTTGAAATTGTTCTTGATGATACTTTAGACCATACAGCAGACACTTCAAATAAACACCTTCAAATTGTAGCTGCTACTAGAAATATGGTAACTGAATGTTTTACACGTTCACGTGCAGAAATCATTCCTGATAAAGATAAATATAGAGATATCTTAAGAGGTATGATTGTTTATGGTTGTAAAGTAATTCAACCTAAATGCGCAGCTCGTGGATACTTCACAGTAGCATAGCATTAATACAAAGTGGCTTTAATTAGCTGCTTTGTATAGAGTTAGAAATAAAATGTTTTAAATCTAATTCTATTCAGAGCAGTGTATATAAAAAGAAAGAAAAGGATAGCATATAATGTCTTTTAAAAAGAATCAAAAAGAGTATAACAAAGATGTTATGAGGACTGGTAAACAAGCTAACCAGTATCTAAATAACGCACTTGGATTAATAAACCAATATACAACAGATTACGCAGGTCGAAATGATTTTTGGACTAATAAGTTAAATAATAGACAACTTGACTTATTATCTGATAAGTATCTTGCAGAGAATGCTAGAATGTTACGTGGTTCAGCTGCATTCGGTAGCACATCAGATGTAAATAGACGTGCAGAACAAAATGCTTATGAACAACAAAATTATTTAGCTAACGTTGCAAATCAAAATGTACAAATAGCTAATCAACTGCAACAAAATGAACTTGGAGCTTTAATGGGAGCTGCTCAAACTTATCAAAGTCCTATTTCAATGGGTGCCTCAGCAGCTCAAAATGTCGATGCAGCTAACTGGTCTTGGTTAAATGCTTTAGGTCAAGGAGCACAAACAGCAGGTTCAGTGTTACAAGCGATACCTACTCCGTGGACTCAAGCTATAGGTGGAGCATTAAATACTGCTGGTGGAGCAATTACTAGCATGACTTCTTCTCCTACTTCACTTGATGCATCTCAAGCAAGACAGCAGCAACAAGAACAAATATATGGTTCAACTGTTAATACTGTAAATGATTTTAAAAATTGGTTACAACCTAGAAATACTTCAACTCAAGGTGTATCAAGTTCAAGCTTATCAAATATAGGAGATTACAGTTTAAATACACAGTATCGTAGACCAAGTTTTAAAGGCTTTGGTACATACTAAAACAATAATAAAGGAGATAATGAAATTATATGGCTAATTTACTTGAAAATATGGTAAATAACTTTTTACCACCAGAGGTTAAACAAGCAGCCAAACAAGCTCTTAAAAGTGGAGATAGAGCTGCTCAAAAATTCATAAACCAAGCTATTGTAAAAACTCCACTTGGAACAGTAGTAGACCAATTTAAACCACTCACAGAAGCTATTGGATTAGATTTAAAAGGAGCATCCAAAGAACAGGTTAATAAAGTTCTAAAAGAAGGACTTGTTGATTTGTCAGTCGATGCCATTGTTGGATTAATTTTAACTCGTGCTCCAGGAGCCAGTAGAGCAGTAGCAACAGACATTGCAAACGAAACAAAAAGGATTGTAGGCTCACGTGGCGCACAAGCTGCAACTAAGTTTTTCTCTGAAAAGGTAGCAACATTACGTAATGACTTAGTTCGTAAGAATCCTCAAGCTGCAAAGCAAATTAAACAGGGTGTTGACTTTTTAACTGGTAAACTAGATGACGCTATTGCTAAAGTAACTGGTAGAGATTGGCGCTGGGCTACTAAATCTGAAATTGATAACCTGCAAGTAGCTAGTGCTGATGAAGTAGCTGATTTTCTTAATTCTGGATGGCGTATGGCATCTAAGCAAGAAATTGACGCGTTACTTGGAAAAGCTGCAAAAGGTACTTTATCTAAATCAGAGGAACAATCTTTTGTACAACTTGTAAAAGATAATGCAGGAAAATTAAAAGTGCTTGCAGATGAAGCAGGTGTCAAATCAGCAAAAGAGATTCCAAACTTATTAAAATTTGCGAAGCAATTAGGAGATATTATTCAGAACTCTCCAAATTATATTAAAGCAACTGCAAAAGGTCAAAATTTAGGTACATTAGGTAATGTTGGATTATCTATTTTTGATTTATACCAAGCATATAAAGATAATAACAACACATTAATTCCTAAATCAATTGCTAACGCTGGTAGAATTGGAGCTAGTTTAATTCCTGGTAACACTATTATGAAACTTTTATATGGTGGTCTTGGTTATGTGGCTGGTGAAAAGCTAGCTAGACCAGCATTACAGAGATTAGGAGCTAAACCAAAAACAGATTCAACACTTGATAAGGAAATTCAAGCAGGTATTGCTCAACCAGGATTAGATGAAGAATTACCAGAATTTATTCAAGGACAATCAGGTAAAAAATATCACGTAGTAGGACCTAAAATTTATGACTTCTCTACTGGCAGACCTGTTAATATTCAACAAGCATTACAAGATGCTGATGCATATGTTCAATTCCAAACCCAGCAAACACAAGACCAATTAGAAGCTGTTAATCAACAAATAGCAGACGCAGAGCAAGCTCAAAGACAAGGTTACAATATTCCTGTAGATTCACTTCAACCACTATATACACAAAAAGATAATCTTGTAACTCAACTAAGAGCCCTTGAACAAACTAGCTATAGACCTAGTGAATATGATTCAACCAAAGATTTAGGTGAACAGTATGTGCAAAAAGTAGTTATACCACAACAGCAAGCTCAACAAGTTCAGCAAGAACAACAAGATATGAACTATACTAAAACTTACGAGCAAATTTTTAATAAAATTGCAACTGATACATATAACGACCTCGATAATTATTTTACTCCTGAAAATCAAGCTATGGAATATTTTGAATATATGAAAAGAGCGCACACTGGTGCTGCTCTAAAAGTATCTCCAGAGGAATTTTCAAGATTAATGAAAGTAAAAGCCATGTATCAATTAGCTCCTAAGATTAGAGAACAAACATCTACTATTATGGCTGGTTTACAAGATGCTGTTATTAAACAAAGAGAAGCTAATCTAGGTATCAGAAAACAAGATGAAGTTGAACGTGCAGCAAGAGCAAAAGAATTAATTGATGTTTATAATGCAGAAGAAACAGCACGCTCTAATAGAGTTAAAGAATTTGTTGATTTATACAAAGCACAATCTGGTAGAATTACTGCTAATGCAGCTCAACAACAAGCTGATGTTCAAACTCAAAGGTTGCCAATCTATCAACAAGAAGCTAACACATCTGCGCAGCGTGTAAAAAATGAAACAGAGCTATTACCTTATAAACAAGGTCAAGCTATGTCAGAAACAGTAATGAATGCTTCTTATTCTGATTTACCACTTGATACATTTCTTAATACTAACCAATCTGTATTAGGAACTATGTTCCCTGGAACTCAACAACAAGCAAACCCAAGTAATCAACAAAAACAAAACATAAGAGATTATTACAACAATAGAGGTCAACAATAATTATGGCTTTAAGTTTTGAACAATCAAATACAAATCAATCATCATTTGGTCAATCAGGTGGTTTATCATTTGGTCAAAATCAATTACCGAAGGGTACAGGAAAAGCTAAAGCAGAAGGCTTAAATACACAAAATATAGGTCAAAATATTGGTATACCAAATTTAAATCTAGAAGGCAATATATTACAGAATGCTAAAGATGATTTAAAAACTATTGGAGCAGATGTTACTACTCTATTAGGTGGTATTATTGGATATGATAAAGAGTCAAGACAAGCAATTGTAGATACTTTTAATACTGTAGCATCTGACCCTGAAAAAGTTACTATGTTTGCTGATGCAATTCTATCAACTTATAATTTAGCTATTGATGACTTTGGTAAAATGCCTCTTGGTGAAATGGTTGGTAATGTTATAACTGGTGCTTGGAAAAGACCTTTAACTGCTACCTTAGATGTTATGTCTTTAGCTTCTATGGCTAAACTTAAATTACCAAAAAAATTAAAAGAAAAACTACCAGCAATCGATGAAGCAGATGTAAGAGTTGGATTAGCAGAGGAAGTAACAAAAGACAACCTACAGTTACATAAACTTGGAAATCAATTTGTTGAAGAAGTAACAGCAATTGAAAAACTTTATGATTCTAAAACTATCAGTAAAGCTATGGAAGCTGTTGAAACTATTGGTTTTAAGAATGCTCCAAAAGAGCTGCTGCCTGTTATGCAAGCTCTAAATAAAGCAAACGACACTTATAAGCAGTTTACTGCTATGGCTGGAGCAGAGATGTTAAATGATATTGAATTTGCTACAAAGGAATTAATATCAAAAAGATTTAAAATCCCATTTTCAGAGATTGATAATTCAGAACTTGCAAAATCTAAAACATATAGAGATATTCAAAATATAGTAAAAGAACAGGAAATAAAACCTTTATTTCACCTTCAACCAAAAGTACATAAATCAGACTTCATATATGACTCACCATATGTTGAAACTAACCTTTTAAAAAGACAATATGGTACTATTGATTATAAAACAGCAGGTGATGATTTCAGTAAGAAAGCTGCTGAATTCGTAAATAAAGTTATTACTTCAAAATCAATTGATAGTGCAAACTCTTTAAATAAAAAAATTAGAGATTATAATAAAAAATATAATCAAAATGTTAAACAAGTATCTGCCAATAGTTCAGTATTTAACAATAAAGTATTAAATGAATTAAACAGAGAACTAAAGAAAGTAATGTTATCATCTGGTGTTTATCTTGGTGCTAACATACTTACTACTACTCTGTCAATCTTAAACAACTTTGACCTTAACGCAGCAGTTAAGACATTTAAAAAGTTTCCAAAATTTAGATTAATTGAGCTGTCAGAAGCTGAAACACCTATATTAAAGTTAATATCAAGATTTAACAATAAATTATATAGACCTGTAGCGTCAATTGATAAATGGTTAGAAAATATTGCAACTGAATATATTAACAACTATGGCTTAGATAAAGCTAGATTTCTTCAATCAACAGTACCTTCTAAGGTTCCTACAACTTCTAATTTTGAAGCTGCTATAAAATCACTTGTACCTTTTGGTTCATATCCTGCTGCTGCTCTTAAAGAAGTTGCTGCTCATGTAGCTGATAAACCTGGTAAAGTATTATTTTATAATCAAGTTGGTAAAGTAGGTGAGATGTTAAATGAACAAGCTCAAAGCTATATACCAGGATTAACTCAACCAGATTTAACTCAAGTTATTAGAACAGATGATAAAGGAGAACTAGTCAGACGTAGTACTGTAGTCACTCCAATACAAGCTGCTAATATGTTTCTATTTGGTGAATATGGAGATGCCATTCAAATACCTATTATCCAATTCCTGAATAAACTATTAGCTGGTGAAGGAGACCCAAATGTATTCGAAGTAAATGGAAAACGATACAGAGTTGAGAATGGTGAAATAAAAACTAACAATGGTTCGTTTAACTTGTTACCGAGTTTATCTTTCATTGGTAGAAATTTATTAGGACCTGTACAATTCTATAACCAAGTAGTAGTACCACTTTTATCAGACAAGTATATAAAAGATGATACTAAATTATTTAATCAATTAGTAGATGATTCTCAATATGCTAACATGGGTATGAGAGCTAAGAGAAAAGTAGTAGATAATGCTACAGAAAAATTAGGTAAACGAGTACTTGGAACTTACGAATATGCTTATTGGGAGGAAAGAGTACCTAAATCAGTGAAAAAGAAAATTGTTCAACAAAAGCTCTTACGTAGACAATTAGATAGAGCTTTACAATAACTAATCTCCTTTGTTGAGGATACATGACTAGATTTAATTAGCTGTGTATCCTTTTTATTTTATTAGAGACGTATATAAAATATAGGAGATTGACCGCGAAACACTTGTGTTAGATTTAATATAGAGATAGTATTAGATTAATTAATATTTGAGATTTAAATTAGATTAATTTATATTTAATTATATAAATGTATATAAAGATTTACTTTTTATATACAGTTTTTTTTAAATATTATATCAATATTAGATTTCAAACTAGTATCTAATTTAGATTTCAAGTTAATTTATAATTTGAAATTTATATTAGATATTATAACGTTTAATTTAATATAGATTTAACATTAGTTTCTATGTTAGATATATATTTAGTTTAATATTAAAAAAATAATAGATATATATTCGATTGTATAGTATATATATATTTATTTTTAAAAAAAACTGTATATAAAAATATATACTTTATATACATGTAAAATAAACATAAATCTCAAATATAAATTAATTAAACATAAATATTTTATATACATGTTAATTAAATAATATATAATAAACAATAAGTAATTAAATAATATCTCAAACATAAATCTTAAAATGCGCGCAAGGTAAGCACTCACGAAACTGATGTAGTCAAAGGCGCGTTTTATACACATTTTGGACATATTTTAACATATTTATGAAGATTTGTAACAATATAATCTAAAAATACTTGACAATTCATCAAATATATTGTATAAT
>ERZ1643251.959-NODE-959-length-35693-cov-29.528004_pt1 | contig 35693 bp, 57 predicted proteins | sample MGYA00579261_ERZ1643251 | MGnify/ENA primary metagenome ERZ1643251 (study PRJEB29033, sample SAMEA4952267) | chicken gut metagenome | biome: Broiler Chicken; feature: Gastrointestinal Tract; material: Caecum | place: Ireland | collected 2018 | study: Broiler... | reverse complement strand
TATAATAATAATATAATATATAATATAATATATAATAATAATATAATATATAATATAATATATAATAATAATATAATATATAATAATAGTAATTGCAAGGTTTAAAACCCCTACGGGGTTTTAAACCCCGTAGAAAGTTCCTATGGAACTTTCTACGTTGATACTTTTATCGCAATACTTTATTTATATATAAATATATTATATAATATATAATGGAAAAGTTTATTCTCTCTATAGAAACTAAAACCAAGCTACCCCATTCCATAATACCATAAAATAAGATAAATGTCAAGTACCCCAATAGAAGCTAAAACCTAAGAAAATCTAATTGCGGATTTAGTTTTCCAAGATGAAAATTTTTCTCCCTACCATTGACTCATTTTTAAGATACCGTCCTATTTCTACAAGATAAAATCCAGGAAAATATATAAGAAGTTATCTTAAACCAGAGAAAATTTTCTCCCTATAGCGACCATACCTCTTGGTATAATGCTCTCTCTTGCTCTTTCTTAAAAATTTTTATATAATATTTATAGAGAATAGAGAAGGAGAAAGACTCTAGAGGAAAAGATAAGAAGTCTAGTTAATTCGGGAGAAAACCTAGACGATATCAAGAGAAGAAAGTAGTTAGATCTAGAGATTTTTATATAAAAGAGCTAGAAGATAAGTTTTACGTAGTAAAGCGATAGAATCGTTACTAGATACTGCAATGGAATTGAATAGCTTTTTGGAAGATTTATTTAGATGATGCGGCCGCACGTCCTCTAACTAATTTTCACCCAATAATCCAGTTTCATTCCATTTTTCAATTCGATTTTGCCATTTCTTCTTTCTAGTTCAAATTCTAAAAAGCTAGAAAGAAAATTTTCAATCCAAAATTCCTAAAGGAAGAGAGAACTAAATCTCTCTTCCTTTTTCTTTTTACTTCCTTTTCTCCTTCTCTATCCACTCCTCTATTTCTTTCCTACTCGCTCCTTCTCTTTCTCCCATTCTAACTATATAACTAATTAAACTATCCTCATAGCTCTAAGGGAGAGAAAGTCTTTCTATCCTATCTAGCCAACTCTAAAAAAATATCATTTTCTCTCCCTCTCTTTCTACCTTGAGCTTCCAAAAACCATTCTCCTATCTCGTCATCATCTTCTGTATAATCTTCTAAAATAGTAATCTGTCTTAAAAGAGCCAATCTCTTTCTTTTACTCCTCATACAACAGAGGTCATAAATCTAACTAGCATAAAGCCAAAGTTTTCTATCTTCTGGAAGTCTCTACATTTTATTTTCCTTTCAAAAAAATTTTTTATAGCGAGGCGCCCGAGTTATGTCTTTGAGCGAAGCGAAAAGACATAACTCCTAATTATGTCCGACAGGACATAATTATTTTAGGTTATGTCCAGGACATATGGACATAACCTATATTTATATATTAAGGTTATGTCTGTCCTGTCCAGTTTTGTCCCCTTCTTCTTCTCCCCAGCTATTCTTATTCTCTTCACTAAACCTTTCCTTCTTAATTCTAGTAACAGTTCTAGGATTACATCCAATTAACTCAGCAATTTCAGTGTTCTTTAAACCACTATCTGCCAATCTCCAAACTTCTTCATAATTGTACTTCCGTTTTGCCCCTCCCTTAGACCCGTCTACTTTATTCTTTTCCTGTCTCTTACCCGCATTGTCGATAGCAATTACTACCGGATTCATTAAAGCATTTACTACATTATCTGAATCATCATACTCTCCATAAAGTCCATACTCCATAACCGCTTTAATATACTTTAACGCAAGATCTTTGTCGGTTTCCATCAGGTCAACCATAGAGTCATAAAAAGAAGCGAAGCAGAAGAAACCTTTATTCCGTTCTTCCATCACTCCAATGCTCAACAGCATTACGCAACTCTAAACTATCTTCAAAGAGGTACACATTAAGCCAAGGTTTCTCGTAGTTGGGAACAGTCCCACTCATTCTAAATCCTTGATTACATAGCTCTCTAGCAAGCTTTACCGTAAAAATTTTATAAGTTTCCGCTTCTTTCGTCATCTTTAGTTTCTCTTCCCTTCAATTATTCTTAGTCTTACTTATATAGTTTTTTAAAGCTTTCCTTACAACTTGAGACATAGAAAGCTCCTCTCTTTTTGCGTAGTCTTCAAGAGCTTTCTTTTCTTCCTCAGTTAATCTAACAGACACAGGCGCATACTTCATTTACTTACCTCCTCATTACATAAATATTATAACATAAAATTTCGTTGTAGTCAAATTTATTACACGTCTTTACAAAACTCAAAAATTATATTATAATTTATATAAAGAAACAAAAGAAGAAAGAAAGAATCTCAAAACCGCGGGAACGGAGGTCATACGGGCACTACATCTTTCTCCAATCCACCACATACCTCCATTCCCGCAATTACTTCTCTCTTGTTTCTCGCTTCGCTCGAAACTACTACGAAAGGAAGTACCAAACTATGAATTCTCCCGGCCTAAACTACGCCCTCTCAAAACTTGCCGCCGCAAAAGAACTCGCAAGAAACCCCAACTCAAATAATAACTACTCTCTCCAGGACAATATTTGCCGAAAGCATGGAATCTTCTTAGACTCCATGACCCAAGACGAAAAAGAAGAGTTCTGTAGAATCGTGGAGGAATTTATACCGTGGTAATTAGTGGAAAGAAACTCCTAGAAATTCTCGAAGAGTTTAAAAATAGTAACCCAAAGAAGGAAGAAAGAATCTCCTACGAGGAATGGAGAAACTTAGTTAAATTTTTAACAAAGTCTCAAGAAACAGAATTTTTCGTATATATAGAGGGGCTTGTCCTTAAAATCCACGAACCCCAAACAGGTTATGACTATCGTTTTGTCGTAGGTTCCTACTTCATTAGCTTCTTTAAAGCTCGAACCATCGACTATAAAATTACTATAAATGACCCCATGGAAGGTAAACTTTACGCTCAAGATTCTAGTGGAAAATGGACTCAAGTAGTAACCTTTAACTCTGCAACTACTACTTTCTCCCCCGAAGATACAACTTCAAATTCTACCAGCTCTATAACTTTTCCTAATTATAACTCTACACCCCTTGATACTTCGTCCTACCTCCGGATAAATGGCTATGGAGAACTTGAATATTATAACCCTAGCGGTTGGGAAGACCCCACTCCTAGCGCCTCTAAATCTTCTAAAAATCTTAATGAAAATCTCTCGAAAGGAAGCTCTAATAAAATGAACCTTAATCTTAATAATCTCTTTGACTTTGGCCCCATAAACGATGACGTCGTCATGTATAGCCCCTACGGCCTCGCCTTCCGCAATTCCAATAACCAGTACCTCACCTATAACCCGACTACCAAAAAGACGACCGACGTAACCGGCCTTACCATCGACCTTGAAGGTCTTATCTATAAAATCCCCGTAGGTCTTAATTCGGTAAAGCCCGGAGATATCATAATCCATAACGGCAAGCCTATTTGCGTAGAGGGTATAGAAGACCATAGCGTCATCTGTGTAGATATAGAGAATAGTGAGCTCAAGACGGTTATTCCTCCTACCAATATCTTCGGTTTTAATTACGTAACCAAGATAACCCCTCTCTTTAATCTCGGTTCTGCGAATCCTTCCGAAGATAACCCCTTTGGCAACATTATGCCTTATCTCCTTTTCTCTACTCTTACTGACAATGGCTCCTCTAATAAGAGTGGTAATGGCTTTGATATGCAGACTCTCCTTCTCATGTCCATGATGAATAACGCGGATGGCAATTTTTTCGGTAATATTTTTGGCAACGGGCAGGCTTAAAAACCTGCTCTTGTCTTTTATACAAAAATATTTTATAATATAACTATCAAGAGGAAAGGAGAAAGATATGGAGTCGCTAGACATAAAGTCGCTAGACATGACCCAAACTACGGTTAACCCGTATACGGGTAAAGCGTATACATTATCAACATGGTATAATCCAAGAAGAGCTCTTTATGAAACCGTAATTAGCTTTTATATGAACGACGGCTCAGGACACTATATAACTATCCCAATCCAGCGCTATAAAATGCGGAAAGAGGCTATTGGTGGCCATAACGCATGGGCGATGGCTCTTCGTCAAGAGGATTTCGCAGTTCGTAATGTCGATACCGCAAAACTCTATATCTTTACTCGGGAAGGGAGCATCATCTAACATGGTAGAACGTCTTAATAAGATGACCGCAACGATAGTTTGTTCTATTAATGGAAAAGAATTTAAGACCTCATTCAACATAAGCGAGAAAACTCCCGAATATCTGATTGCGGATGAGGCTTATAGGGTTGCTATGCTGTTCGCTGAAACTCAGTTTATCGCCCAATATGGCTATCGTCCCGCAAATTCTCATGAGTTTGCCAAATTCCTTTCTTCTCTTGATTATTCTTATACTATAGATTAAGGAGAAAAATAAATGTACACCTTTCACCTAACGACCAATGAGCCTATTTCCGAAGGAGGCTCCGAAAATATTAAAACTGGCCTTGTACCCGGAGAATCTTATACTGGGGCCATGAAAAATCTCGCCATAGAATTTGGAGATACTCTAATTGACCAAGTTACTCTTAACTACCTGATAGAGGATGGAGTTCTTCTTCTATCTCAAGAGATTCTCACAGCTATCTCTAACGAACTTTCTAAAACTACCGAAAGCGAGGCTTCTAACTAATGTACAAGTATAAAGTTTCTGGACATGATGGTATTGAATCCTTTAATGAAACTGGCATTGTTCTCGGCTCCACGTTTGAAGAAGCCTCAAGAAACCTCTCCGATTATTACGACGAGGATGCTCTTACCAAAATCGAGCTTATCTATGCCACAGACGATCTCGCAATTCCTCTTAATGAGTCTATTGCGGAAGAAATCGTAAATTCTATCGTCTAAGAGCCTTCTCCTAGAGGCTCTTTTTCTTTTGCAAAAACTCAAAAATTATGATATAATCTTCATAGAAAATGAAGAAAGGAAGTAAAACTGTGCCAACCGCTCCCTCTTTTCAAGACTATGAATTTCTGAGCGAGCCTTTCGTCAAGAACAAAAAACTCTATATAACTGTTAAGAATCCTCGCACTGGCAATCAGCGAGATGTAAGATGGTATTCAGACGAGGAGTTCGCTAAGCAATTCACAATAAAAGATGCTGTCCCCGATCATACCAAAGGATTCCCCGGCCTAAAGAAAGCAAGAGGCTTTGCCAATGGCCCTATACTCGTAGTGCGTGGCGACAAAAATGAAGATGAAGATTGGTTGCGGGAGTCTCCTGCGCGTTATGCCATGGGTATTAGGTGGTATTTTGCAAGCGATGATGCGCTACCGGCCTCCATTCCCGCACATCTAAATCTGATTCCTCTTGCTTGGGAAGAGTTTCGTAGTGGCGATGACCAACATATGAAAGCTCCGGAGGAACTTTCTAAGATTATCAATCAAAAGGAAAGAGAGTTACATCATAATGTTTGAAGCTTGGGTTGCAATTAACTGGCTCTTTTCTCTTATTGGTAGCAAAGAAAGATAATTTTCCTATGTTTCTCGGGTGGATAGTTTTGTTCATTGGTTGGTATATGTTAGGATAAGGAGAATTTATGAACTTTATAATACTACTATTTTGGGCTTGCACAGCCATCTTTACTCTCTTGTTCCTACAAGAAGATAAGCCACTAGACTATCGAGTGAATTGCGGGAACGGAGCTATAGTGCTTCTACTTATCTCGCTGTCGCTCACCTTTGTATATTGGTAAAAAATTTTTTAAGCAAAACCTTGCTTTTCAGAAAAAAATAATATATAATATATTCAGAAAGTGAGACAAAAGGTCTTTAGAGCTTTCAAATTATTACTCTATAACTAAGAAAGGAAAATACGATTTACCATGAATGAGACTGTTAAGAAGATTAGTAAGAAAGAGAAGCTGCTTGCGCTGAAGGCTGTTGCGCAGACCGCGGAGGGCTCTGGCATTACCCTCGATATGGGCGATATCACCTACGGCACTCTTTACGACTTTGTGGACCACGAGATTGAGCTCCTTGAGAACAAGGCTGCGGCTGCTCAGAAGCGTGCGGCGAGTAAGAAGGCTGAGGGAGACGCTCTTCGTGAGCAGATCTACAATGTCCTTTCCGATACTGATTTCATGACTACTGACGAGATTGTTAAGGCCCTTGGTGATGAGGATATTACCGCTCAGATGGTTACTTCTCGCCTGACTCAGCTTGCTTCTGAAGAGGTTGGCAAGGTTGAGAAGACTCAGGTCACGGTCAGTGGCAAGGATGGCGGCCGCTCCCGCAAGCTCAGCGCTTATCGTAGAATTGGCTAAGAGATTGGACTTGGCTTGCGCCAAGTCCTTTTTATTATCAAGAGAAAGGAGCTAAATATGCTTTTTAGTATTAGCTACCAATCAAAAATGAAGAAGCTTGCAGACGAGATCCGCTGCCCTTATAACTAGCTTGGACTCTTGCTTAAATTTATAAAAGAGAATCCGCAAAAGCGTTATCTAATTGAACTCCCGAATAGCATAAAACAAGAGGAAATAGATAAAGCTATCAAAGAACTTAAGATAATTAAAGATATCGCTTCCGATTATACCTTCTCTTGCCATGACCTAACCAGTTTTAAAGAAACGCGGAAACGGGGCTATCAGGCGTTTTTAGCCTTGCCTGTGACGGATTGGGAGCTCTTTAATGATCTAATGGAGTATGGTGCTAGTGATATATGGATAGATGGCGCGCTTGGATTCCAAACTGATGCAATAGCAAGAGCAAAGGATAATGTGCAGATAAGAGTTGTTCCTAACTATTCTGCGGTTATAGGTGATATGCAGCCGAACAGTTTCTATATCCGCCCCGAAGATCTAGATAAATATCAAAAAGCAATAGATGTAGTTTTCTTTAGAGAGAAAGAAGTCTCGCGCGAAGAAGTCTGTTTTACAATCTATAAGCGAGGCAGCTTCATCGGCAACATAGAAGATCTGATACCGATTACGCGGGAACCGACCCCTAACGCACTCTTCAAAGAGGATTTCGCGGAAACAAGATTAAATTGCCGCCAGAGTTGCAAGGTGCCTGGCCACCAGTGCACGTACTGCCGCACATACTTTAATATAGGAAGAAATATCTAGAAGATTCTATCTAATTGATTTTATTCATTTTTTATAATATAATATAATTAAGAAATGAATAAAGGATAGATTTATAGATATATGAAATGGTCAGAACTAATATCTCCACAGGCCAAGGAAGCTAATCTTAAAGCCATGGAGCGAACTTATAAAGAGCGTCAGGAGGGCAAAGAAATCTATCCTCCTGACAATCTCATATATAGAGCCATAGAGCTAACTCCGCCTGACGCAGTCAAAGTATGTATAGTGGGTCAAGATCCATATCATACTCCCGGAGCAGCAAATGGACTCGCATTTTCAACCAACCCTGATTGCCCCATGCAACCGTCCCTCCGCAATATCTTTAAAGAACTTCAGGACGATATTAATTGCGGAAGCCCGCCTAATGGTGACTTGACAGCTTGGGCTGAGCGCGGAGTATTACTCCTTAATACTACTTTAACCGTATATGCGCATCAGCCTAATAGCCACTCAAAGTGGGGATGGAAAGATTTTACGGTCGAGATATTGCGCGCAGCGAGCCGCCTGCCGCAACCAGTCGTCTTTATGCTTTGGGGAAATAACGCACAAGATTTCCTTCTTGACCTTATATCCCCTGCGGCGGTTAAAAAAGATAGCATAGTAAGAGAGCCGTTGGCAAAGAAAGCGTTTATTCTTTCTTCCCACCCCTCTCCTTTTAGTGCCTCAAGACCTTGCCGCGGCACACAACCGTTTAGAGGAAGCAAGCCTTTTTCTACTGCGAATAAATTACTAATAGAAATGGGAGGAGAACCAATAGAATGGAAGATTTAAGCGTCTATAGCGAACAGTTGAATAAAGCCATTAAATCCTCCCAGTGTTTTCCTTTTGATTTAAACTGCGATGCGCTAGCATCGCAATGGTACGAGGCGAAGAAATATTTTATTGAGGCTTTTGGCGGGAAGCCTATCGTTCGTTTCAAGGACAAAATAAAGATAGAGCTTTCTCAAAAGGAACAAGATGAGCGCTTTCAGAATTTTCTCTCTATCCTCATCGATGAAATTAATATTAGTGAAGAATTCTTAGATTACCTTACTATGAACAAAAAAGGATTCTTCATAAACCGCACGACCGAGGACTATCGCCCGTACAACATCCGTTCCGGCAGTAAACTGTCTCGAACTTTCAAGTACTTTCTCCCTGACGAGGAAATTACTAGATGGTCTCAAGATTTGGCTTCCCGCTATATGCAAGAGAATAAGATAGAGGGGTATCTCTATCTCTCTGTCCATCCTCTTGATTATTTAACTATGTCAGAAACTAATGAAGGGTGGCATAGTTGCCATTCTCTTGATGGAAGTTACCGTGGAGGTAATCTTAACTATATGGTAGATGGCACAACTATTGTGGCCTATCTTGCCGATGAAGAGAACAAGAAGTTGAGAGCTTTTGAAGGAAGCAGTCTTACTTGGAATTCTAAGAAGTGGAGAGTCCTCATTCATTATAATAAGGAAAATGAGGCTATTTATCTCAATAAGCAATATCCGTATAGTTGCAACACGCTCGCAGAGAAAGTAGTAGAAGGGGTGGAGAACTATTGTTGTTTTAAATATCATGCTCCTGCTTTACCCATCGGAATAAGAGAGTTTAAAGGGTCAGATGGGGAAGATGTGTTTAGTACTTCACAAATCTTCTTCGGGAAACGAGTTTTTGATTCTGAGGATATAATAGATAGAAGCGAATTTTTAGGCTATTCAGATCTGCATACCGGCTCTAACTATCTTCTAACCGCGGCACTGCCACTTGCAGAGAGAAACGACTTTTGGTATAATTCTTATAATAGTCTTATGGAGGAATATAGAGATACAAAGAAGTTGTGCGGAATTAAGATAGGCAAGTTTGCTATTTGCCCTTGTTGCGGAAAAGATTTAATTATCGCTAATGGGAGCGTACTTTTATGCGAAAATTGTATATCTCAACATAGTGTCGAAGATGATTTCTTTGAAACTTGTTATGATTGCGGGCGCCGGGTCTATAGCGACGAACGGCATGTTGATGAGAGCGGTCATATAAGGTGTAAGAGATGTTATAATTTGATGAAGATAGAGGATTATAATAGTATGTGTATGGAGGATGAAGACGATGGCGAAGCTGACTAAGCGTGGAGATGGCGCAAAGAATACTGCCTTTAAGAAAATTCAAGAAGCCTTCGGAGAAGATTATATAGGAGTAAGGGATAAAAAGATATATGTATATGCAGCAGACTATCCTAATAATGAGAAGTTGCAGGTCGCTATAACTCTTACTTTGCCCAAGATAACTATAACCGCAGATGAGATGGAGAAAGGCGCAGAGGTTGGTGCTGTGGCAGAGCCGACTTTTGAGCTTAGTGAAGCAGATAAGAAGAAAGTCGAAGAACTCAAGAAGATTTTGGGCATTTAATATTAAAATTAGGGCATTAACTTTTATATTAGATACAAAGAAAAGTTGAAAAAATAAAAAATATAAGATATAATATATGTACAAGGTTGGGATGAAGCTTCGCTTTATTCCATGGACTAGCTTGAGAGTGCGTCTTGTCCAATCATAAAAATAGAAAACTCTCAATTTATACAAATCATAAGCTAAAAATTTTTGGTTAAATTTCTTTAGTTCATTTTTAAGAATTTTTATATATCTATGAAAGAGGTGTATAAAAATGATAGGAATTTACAAGATTACCAACAAAGAAAATGGAAAATGTTATGTAGGGCAATCTAGAAATATTGAAAAAAGATGGGCTAATCATATTTCAGCCGCCTTCAACCAAAATGATAAAGGATATCATTATCCTTTATATTGTGCAATGCGGAAATATGGAATTGACAGCTTTGATTTTTAGGTATTAGAAACCTGTTCACTAGAAGAATTAAATGACAAAGAGGTTTATTGGATTAATAAATATTGCCCAGAATATAACCAAACTGCTGGAGGAAGTTATCGTATTATTCCATAGAAACTTACTGAATAGCAAGTTCAAGAAATCCAATCTACATTGATAAATGACCCTGAGGGAAAAATATCTCATAAATAGTTAGCCGAACAATATCATGTTCATAAAGACACAATTAGAGATATTAATGTTGGTAGGACGTGGTACAATGATAAATTAACTTATCCACTTCACTATTCAAAATATGATAAAGAAAGACCAGAAGAATTAAAACCTCACTTTTTTTGCATTGATTGCGGCAAAGAAATTAGTAAAGGAGCAACACGTTGCGTTTCATGTGATGGTAAACGCAAAATTACAGAAAAACCTGTAACGAGAAACGAACTAAAACTCTTGATAAGAACCACTTCTTTTGCTGCAATAGGGCGAAAATATGGAGTAACTGATAACGCTATCAGAAAATGGTGTGACAGATATAACTTACCTCGCAAAGCAACTGAGATTAAAAAAATTTCTGATGAAGATTGGGAATTAATTTAATAATTATATACGGCACTGTATGGATTCAAGCTCCGCCGGTGTCGCCAGACAGTTTCGGTACCACCCATGTTTAAAGCTGGAGGAAATCAAGCCGAGGCTCTTGAGGGAGAGCAGAAGGAGGAAACCTGCTTTTAACTTGTCCGGTCAGACGGAACAAGCGTTTATCAGGAATTAAACTATGAAACTCTGACGATAGAACTTCCATCCCTCGTTTATGCGGGATTACTCGAATTGGTATAGAGGCATGAAATCCAAAATTTTTGGACACCAAAAATTAATTCCATAATAAGAATTTTTATAGTATAATAGAATAAATTATATTAAGGAGGTTCTTATTATGAGAACAGATATTTTAGAAAGAAAAGAAGATATTCTCCGCTGGATAGAAGAAGAAAGACCCAAGAATTATATATGCGCACAGCTAAAATGTAAAGCAGAAACTTTAAATTCGTATCTTAAAAAAATGGATATTGAATACGCTGGACAGAAAGCTAAGAAAGGGCAAAACAAAAATCCTCAAGCCTATATTCCGGTAGAAGAATACATAAAAAAGGAATCTGGCATAAAATCTTATATCCTAAAACAGAAACTAGTAAAAGAAGGATTAAAAGAAGACTGTTGTGAAATATGCGGAGTTTCTATTTGGCAAGGAGTAAAGCTGCCCTTAGAACTCCATCATAAAGACGGTAATCACTATAACAACAGCTTAGATAATCTACAAATTTTGTGCCCAAATTGTCACTCAATTCAAGAGGGTAATAGCGGCGCTAATAAAGGTAAATATACTAGGGGCGAGTGATGGAAAGGCAGACAGCAATGACTTAGAATCATTGGCCTTGATAGGCGTGCGGGTTCAAATCCCGCCTCGCCCACCATACCCACTCTATAGTGTGGCCGGTTTCCTAGGTAAGAAGTAAAACTACCTCGTCTTAACATTACTACCACCGGCACTTTATGTGATATGTGGCTTCGTGGAAAAGACGTTAACAAGAAGCAAAGTAAGGTCAGACGCATACAGCAAAATAACTTGGTTAAAAGAAGATTCTGAAAAAATCAACTGAATGGGTTCAAATCCCAACTGCGTCTAGAAAATTTAAGGCACACTGGTGCCAACCCATCCACAAACCGTAGGTGCGCGTTTAGTGTAGCGGTAGCATAGCTCGGCTAACGGAGCAGGAAGAGAGTTCGACTCCTCTAATGCGCAGGATTAACAGTTGTTTATGGCACCTAAATTCCATAACGTTTCTTTTTCAGGCTTCTTTTACTTTCGTGATAAGAGAAAATTAGCCAAAGGTCAGTGACGCTGCTGTCCTAAATAAAGAAAGCCAGATTTATTAACAATCTAGTCTGGAAATGCGATTATTTGGTGCCGTAGTGGAATAGGCTAACACGCCAGCCCTTCAAGCTGGAGACTCCGGGATCATAGCCCGGCGGCATCACCATATAGCCAGATAATACAATATCTAGCTATTGATTAGGAACTGTAGAATTAGGTGAAAATCCTGACGGCACGGTCACAGTCCGTGCAAAAAAATAAACAAGAGAAAGAAGGTAGAGGACCCTATGGATATTGATGACTTAATCTTTCAAGACGGTTATGAAGTAGTTGTTAGTGAGAAGTAATAACTGTTTAATGCGGGCGGCGAGGTCTAAAGCGCCGATAGTCTCAACCCTATGAAACGCAGAGAGAACAGTATGGTCGTATAGTTTAATGGTAAAACAAGGCTCTTGTAAAGCTTAGATGTTGGTTCGATCCCGCCTACGACCTCCATTAATCTCGAAACGGCAGACAGTGGGTTATGCTCCCCGGAGACGTGCAGAATGACTTCGGTTCAAATTTTTTGTCGCTGCGGCCTGCTACAGAGTTACCTAGAGTATAGTTTTGGACTAGGTAACTCTTTATTATTGAAAAAATTAAAAAATTATATTATAATATTCTTACAGAAAGAGATAAGGAGGACTTAAAAATGTTTGACGATTTTGACACCATGATTCAGTCCGATGAGCTTGCTGCTCTTTATTTCTTTGAGGATGATTCCGATGGACAAGAGGATATTTAAGAAGTCTCCTGAAGAACTCCAAGAATATCTTAAATTCAAGCGTAGAGGCTCTAAAGTTCAAGCTAAAAAGGGCAAGGGAGCGTACTCCCGCAAATCTAAACATAAAGAAAGACTTGAAGAAACTTAAAAATTAATATATAATATATACACAAGGTTCAGAAAGGAGTAGAGAAAGATGGAAGAAATCCGTACTATTGTTGTTCATTGGATAGACGAGGACGAGCCCTCGTATATCTCTGATGATCCTAGAGAAGGGATAATTTGGCGTACTAACTATACTTTCGTTCGTATTCTTGCTCTTCCTCACAGCGAGGATTATATTCTCAAGGATATATGGTTCGATGACGACCCTTCTGAATGGGTAATGGATGCCATTAACCGTATCAACTGTGACTTTCCTGATTCTCGCTCTTGTTTTGACATGGTTTGGGATTGGGACGAAAATGAAGATTGATATACGCTCGTAACTCAGCTGGAAGAGTGGCAAACTTTTAATTTGCAGGCCGTGGGTCCGAATCCCACCGGGCGTACCATTATCTATAGTAATTTATATTACGAGTTCCATAGCGGTGCACAGTCTAGGAATCCGCAGATATTCCATGGAAGGGCTTGGTAGTGCCTCCAAGATTACAAAGACGGGAAACTACTATATGCAGGATTAGTGTCAGCGGCTAGCACGTCTGCCTTCCTTCTAAACTTCACAATTAAATTATGGAATTAACAACACAACAAAAAGGTATTACTACTGAAATGTATGTAGCAGCATATTTACTTTCGCTTGGATATAATGTTTCTCAACCTCTGTGCCAAGATAGTAAATATGATTTAATTGTGGATGTAGATGGAAAATTACTTCGGTTATAGGTTAAAACTTCAAGAGAAACAAGTTCAAATTCTATTGAATTTAATTGCAGAAGTACCACTACTAACTCACAATATAATAAATCTCGTAGATATTCTCCAACGGAAATTGACTATTTTGCTACTTATTGGAATAATAAAGCATATCTTGTTCCTATTAGTGAATGTTCTACTACAAAGCGCCTTCATTTAGATAAACCAAAACAATCAAATTGGCCTTATATTGAAGATTATTCTGCTAAGGAGGTGCTAGAAAAATTGTGAAGAATTGGAAGGTAAGCAGAAAGGGCCGGTTCGAATCCGGTATCTTGCTCCAGCGCACATTGGGAAAGTCCGCACCCTCTTATGTGGCCAAATTAAAGACGGACTGGGTGAGAGTAACAGCTCCGGTTGGCTACCGTGAATAGGCTAAGGTATGGTTTCGAGTACCTCTTAACCAGAAAAGCTCGGCGACTGGCAGACGAAATATGCTCGTTAGGCCTTTCCTGATACGAACATGGAGTGGCGGCACAATCCTTGTCGAAGAGTGGTGCTCATGGGTATTATATACAAGATTAGCTCAGCCGGTTAGAGCGCTTGGTTTACACCCAAGAGGTCACAAGTTCAAGCCTTGTATCTTGTACCAGCGAGGCGCACCCGCACGCAGACAATTATTTTATTAGGAGATTATTATGAAATTCTGTACCTCATATTTCTATTAGATACGCAATTTTACTCCCAATATGATTCCTCTGTCTACCGCTTGCGGCGACCCGCTATGGTTCCACCAAGGGCATGATAAATCATTCGTCTTTCAAGACAAAAGAGGAATAGTAAATGGGCTTCGCGCAGAAACTTTACATCCTGATTTCTCTTGTTCTAATCTCTGTAAAGGTTCTAAAAATTGTGATGATAAGCCAGAAAGCTGCGAGTTTTTACAAGCATATACAAAGCAACTTGAGAAAGTAGATTTTGAAGAGTTCTTTACTTTCTGCCGCTCTTGTTCAGAATTTTATAATAAAACAAAAGAAGAGACTATTATAGCTTTAATTGTCCATGAAGCATGGTATAATCCTTGTTCTGAAAGAGTCCCTTTGCAGAATTGGATTAAGGCTCATGGATACGATTGTCCTGAACTAGCGTATGAAAGTAAGTAGTTTAGAGGATTTAAATAAATGCGGCTATCGCCTAATCGGATATGGCACCAGCCTTCTAAGCTGTCATAATCTGGGTCCGAGTCCCAGTAGCCGTACCACATAGCAATGAGGGTTAATTTCTTAACCCTCACTCTATGGCTCGATAGTTCAGTAGGTAAGATTGATAATCTTGTAGCCTTAAGTCGGGCTACTAAAAACTCTTTAGGAGATGTCAAATGGTTAGATTACTGATGGTTCGTTACCCAGATGAAATAGTATATATTGCGCAGGAAGGAAGCAATGCGCCTAAAGACATAGGATCAGAATTGCTTGATGATGCCGTTGCTGATAAAGAATGTACTATCAGAGTTCTTCACGCCAATATGGATGAAGCTCCTAACTGGGTTTTGAGTAAACTTTGGTCTATTATTGATGGATGTTCTCTTCTAACAAAAGAAGAAAGAACAGATATTTTTAATGAGCTTTGGGATTGGTGTGCTAATTAAATGGCTCAGTCGGTAAGACCGATAATCTTGGTTCAAATCCAAGCTGGGCTACCAGTTAAGGTAGTATTTAAATAGTGCTATTACATAGGGAAGTCTATGGGAAAGATTTGGCTACTGGCTAAATCAATCTTACTGGGAACTACTGACGAGACGTCGTCGCACTTACCAGCATAGTTTATAACGGGGTGTAGCTCAGTCGATAGAGCGGGCGCTTTGGGAGCGTCAGGGCGTGAGTTTAAGCCTCACCACTCCGACCATCTTGATAACAAGAGAAAACTTGAAAGAAAATAAAAAATAATATATAATATAAAAGTAATAAAGGCCCATACAGCAAATTTCTTTTGGAAGAAAGTTCTTTTACATTACTTGTAAGTGTACTTGAGACTGGTGTGATAGACGGAAAACGAGCCAGTCCTTATATAGTTGCGTCCGGTGGGCCTTGGATTATATAGCGGGTTAGTATAATGGTAGTACTCTGGATTTTGGCTCCAGCAGCAAAGGTTCAAATCCTTTACCCGCCGCCACTAACAAGAGCAACATGAATGGAAACCATGTATAAGCCTCTTATTTGTCCGCGGAGGTAGCGTTTAAAAGCACGCATCCTTTAAAGAGTATCTCATAAACCGCGGTATGAGATTTTAGCGTACAAGCACACGCGAGGTTTACGGTCAACCTTAAAACCGTTTATATAGGGCGGTAGCTCAGTTGGTAGAGCGCGTAATAAAATGAGCTTTGCTTTAAAGCTCTAACAGCAATTATTATTATACTTGGTCTTGAAAACCCGATGTCGTTGGTTCGAGTCCAACCCGCCCTCTTTTAATTTAATAAGGAGGTATGACCTATGCGCAACTGCACAGTCTGTCCCTATGAAAGATCTTGCAATAGTGCCATGTATATGGAAGGATCCTCCAGTAGTACATCGTTCTTTTATGGATAGTATTAAACTTTTCTTAGGAAAACTATTTAAGTAATTTACTTAAATAGTTAGTTGCGGGAACGGAGGTCAGTAGCTCCGAACAGTAAGATAAGTAGAAACATGTCACCGTGATGAAATGCTGGTAAACATAATGGTCTTAAAAACCATCGAGCTAAGCTCTTGCGGGTTCGAATCCCGTCGGTGGCACCATAATATCTTGGTTCCTATCGCTCCTCAAATGGGGAACTTGCGGAACCGAGGTATGAAGCGCGGTACAGAAAGGTTATACGAGCGTGTAACCTCCATTCCCGCATATCCATCGTTGCAGCGATGTTTACATATATTTATTTATAAGTAAAAATATGTAAGTTCATGGCTCTGCAAAGCCATGAACCAGATGGCTAGAGGCTATAGAGTTTTCTATAGCCTCTTTTTTTTATTTGGGCAGAATAATTTTATTTGCTTAAAGCAAGAATCATAATAAAATGAGAAAAGATTTGGGCTACAGAAAGGAGAATGTGTCATGATAACTATCGGAGTGAATACCGGTAAAAAGCCTTTCTATAATGCTGCTAGTTTTATTTGTGATTTCTAGAGTGATGTAGCAAATTTACCTACAAATCGAGGCGTAGGTAGTACTGCTAAAGTTCTAGAAAATGGTAATTTTTATATACTAAACTCAGAAAAATAGTGGATTTTATAGACTAGCTCCGGCGGCGGTGGAGAGCTACCTCCAGAGGATACTACTATCATATACGATGGTGGAGTAATTACCGCAGAAGGTATAGATACTATCATATACGATGGTGGAATGATTAACGCGTAAAAGGGGGGTAAAAAGTGGCAGAAGTTACATATAATACTATATTTAAATTTAAAAGAGGTAACGCGGCGGCTTGGGCCAGCGTTAATCCCATTCTTGAAGCCGGTGAACCAGGCTTTGAATTAGATACTGGCAAGTTAAAAATCGGTAATGGAGCAACCCCTTGGAATGAACTAAACTATATTAATAGTAACTTGATAAGCGTTGATGTGGACAATCAATCTATTATTATAGATGGATTAGGACAAATTTCTTTAAAAGGATTTACCGAAGCGCAATCTGGCCAGTCAATTAGAAAAAATGAACAAGGCTCATTAGAATGGTATACCCCGATTTCCCAAGAAGAATTAGATTCGCTTATTAAAGCTATCTCTATAGGCGGCGTTGATCTTCCTATAGAAGATAATCGCGTAGCTATCCCCATAGGTACACAAGATAACTTAGGTGTAATTAAAGGTAGTGAATTAGATAACCAAGTTAGTATTCTCTCTGACGGAACAGCAGAAATCAATTCCGTTAGTACAGATAAAATTATTAATGCTGTAGATTCCGTTCTTGTTCTAGATTGCGGAAATGCTACAGCTACAAATTAAAATAAATAAGGAGGCATATGGATGTCTACATTAAATGCTAGAATTTAGCTTAGACATGATACCGAAGAAAATTGGCAACTAGTAGGCGACACCTTAATTCCTCTTGCTGGCGAAGCTTGTCTAACCACTGATGGAGACAACAAAGGAAAAGTTAAATATGGTGACGGTACTAGTACATGGAATCAGTTGCAATATTCTGGCGGTCAGGATGTTGTTGAAGTCGATTCTTCCATTGTTACTTTTGATGATGACTTTACCTTTACTTATCAATTCGGTAAGTATGCTCCCGGCAGCGACGGTTAGGTAACCGTTCCTGCTACTGGCAAAACCCTTGACGCTCTTCTTCTGGATGCTTTTGCGGAAGAGAAGAATCCTACTATTACTCAGCCCTCTGCTACCGTTTCTTCTTCTCAAATGAAGGCTTATGAGGCTGGTAGTAACGTAACTGTTAGCTATAATACAAGCTTCAATGCTGGTAAATATCAATATGGTCCTGCTACCGGCGTTACCGCGACATCTTATAGTGTAAGTCTTGGTGACGAGACTCTTACCACTGCTTCTGGCAGCTTTGCCCAGATTCAAGTCGAAGACGCTACTAATATAAGAATTTCTGCTTCTATCGGTTATAGCCAAGGCGCTGTTCCTCTTACTAATCTTGGTAATGAGTACGCAGCTGGCCGGATTCAAGCAGGCACCGCTTCCGCAAATAGCGGCTATATAACCGGTTATCGTCAGATATTCTATGGACCCGATAGTGGAACAGGCGCGATTACTAGCGCTACTATTCGTGCTTTAACTGCCGGTGGACGTGCTGCCGCAGCTACTACAATCAATAGCATCTAGGCCCAGACTGGGACTAAGAGAATTATAATCGCTGTTCCTCAGTCTTCTGGTCTTGAAGTCACTGCGGCTAATATAACCACTAGCCTTAACGCGGACGTTACTTCTAGCTATGTAAAGCAAGAGGCCGCTGTCCAGGTCGAGGGCGCCAATGGTTATACTGCTGCACCATATGATGTATTTGTTTACCAACCTGCTTCTATTGATCCGACTGAGAATCATAAAGTAGTTCTTGGTTAATTAAAGGAAAGGAGATAAGATAATGGCTGTTATAAATAAAGATGTTACTTATATGGCGCTACCTCTGGCTATTCGTAGAGGTAATCCTTTCCCGATAGACGAATATGCCGTATGGTATGACATGGGAGAGCTAACTACTTATGCTCAAACTAATCCTGTTGCCTATGTTGGTTAGATTGTAACTTTAGTTAATGAGTCAGCTAGTACAGTTGAAGCTTATATGATTCAAAATACAGCTGGCAATCTGATGAAACTTGCTTCTACCACAGCGTCTGGAGACCTTACCGAAGATGTCCTTGAACTTCAAGGTCAAGTAACTAGTATTCTCGCTGCTATTGGTACAAAAGGCGGAGAAAGTTCTATTGCCGCTAATAATCTTTGGGCTGCTATCGAAGAAATAAAAGCTGCTTATGAAGCTGCTGATACTTCTATCGAGGGCATGTTTGAGAATTATTACGATAAAACTGAAACTGATGGCCAGATTGATAGTAAAATTGCTACTGCCATTAGCTCTACTTATAAACCCGCTGGTTCTACCACTTATGTTGGACTACCCGCTCCTTCCGCAAGTGAAGAGGGTAAGGTTTATAATGTAAGTGATGCTTTCACTACAGATGAAGACTTCGTAGAGGGAACTGGAAAAAGCTATCCTGCTGGAACCAATGTCGTCTGTATTGATTCTGATGATGCGGGTACTTACAAGTGGGACGTTCTTTCTGGATTTGTAGATTTAAGCGCTTATGAGACTACTTCTTCTGTTGATGGTAAACTTGCTAAGAAGGTTGACAAGGTTGTAGGTTCTTCTCTCGTTCAAGATACTCTTATTACTAAGCTTACTAATATGGCTCAGATTAATGGAGTAGCTTCAGGAGAACTGGAAATAGATGGAGAAAGTCATGAACTAAGCATTGTAGCTGTTGATTCGTCTAAGGTTACTGGACTAGCGGCGGCTCTTGCCGGTAAAGTCAATGTTGTTGCTGGTTCTTCTCTTGTTCAAGATACTTTAATTAGTAAACTGTCTGCTCTAGCCACTATTAACAATGTTAATTAGACCGACTTTAGTCTTTCTGGTGGAACTCTTGCTCTCAAAAATATTGAAATGTCTAAAGTTAATGGTCTTGAGACAGCTCTAGACGGAGTTATAACTGCCGTTCAGGTTAATGGCACTCCAATTCTTGCGGCTGATGGCACTGTTAATATAGGACTCGCGGCGGCCGGTACTGCGGGCGTTGTAGTAGGCAGCGCAGCTGCTAATAAGGTTTCTGTAGGCGCCGACGGCACTATGGAAGTCAATAGCTTAAATGTTGATAAATTAGTCCAAACCGGAGAATTAATTCTCAATGGTGGAGACGCTACTGTTGAATAATGAAATGGAGTTGATATAAAGTATGGCTACACTTAATACCAGAATCCAATTAAAGTATGATACTTATACTAATTGGCATACTAACAACCCTGTACTAAAGACCGGTGAGTTAGCTATTGCTGAAATTCCTGCGGACACAGGAACAGTACCTAATGAACCAGCATACTTACTTAAAGTAGGTAATGGTACAGCCCATTTCAACGATTTAGACTGGATAAGCGGTAAAGCCGCTGATGTTTATGCTTGGGCTAAAGCTGCTACTAAGCCGACGTATCAGGCTTCTGAAATCACTGGCCTTGAAGATTTCATCGCTGGTGAGATTCAAGATACCAATACTAAGTACCAAATTGTTAAAAATGGCAATATGGGCTTCAAACTCCAGTCTCAAGAAAAGGGAGTTGGAACTTGGACAGATGTAAATACAATTACTCTGACCGCTCCTACATACACTCTTGATGAAGGTAGCACCAATGGTACTGTTGCTTTCAATGGAGAAGATGTGCCTGTTCATGGTCTAGGTTCTGCTGCCTATACTGCATCTACTGCTTATGATGCTGCGGGCGCTGCTGCTGGAGTACAGACTACATTAACTGGTACTGCTTCCGATGCCTCTAGCGCGAATACCATATATGGCGCTAAGAAGTACGCGGACGAAAAGGCTACTGCCGCTCAAACCGCTGCTGAAGGACATGCGGATGGTTTAATTACAGCTTTAGAAAGTGATGGTCAAACTGCTGGAACTGGTGAAGTAATTAGCGCAGTTACTCAGGCTGCCGGAGTTATTACCGTTCAGAAAAAGACTCTTGCTGAAGCTGATATTCCGGCTCTTACTACTGCCAAAATAACCGGACTAGATACAGCTCTTGCTGGAAAGTAGGATACCTTAGTCTTTAATACAGCTTATAACGCTAGTTCAAATAAAGCCGCTACCATGGCCGATGTTAATAATGCTGTTTCTGGACTTTCTGGTGCCATGCATTACGTTGGTGAGTCTACCACAGACCCAGCCGGCGGTACTGCCACTGTAGAAGGTCATGAAGACTGGGCCTCTGGTGACGTTGTTACTTATAAAGCTAAAGAATATGTTTACGATGGTGAGAATTGGCGTGAACTTGGCGACGAGTCTAGCTTTGCCGTAAAAGGCTCTATCGTTGACGCTGATATTGCTACTGGAGCTAACATTGCTCAAAGCAAGATTGCCGGTCTTGAAGCTGCTCTTGCTAGCAAGGCGACTCCTGCGAATATCACTAGCGCTATTCAGGCTCTGGATATGGCCAGTGTTAGTGTTGGCACTGGCAAGAAAATTACAGCCATTGAAGAAGTCGATGGCGTTGTCAGCGTAACAACTGGCAATATCGCTGCTGGCGACATCCCTGAGCTTCCTCAGAGCAAGATTACCAATCTAACTACTGATCTTGCGGCTAAGGCCAATGCCTCTACTGTAACTGCTCTTAATGGACGCGTTGAGGCTCTTGAGACTGCTGTTGGCGAAGGTGGATCTGTTGAACAACAGATTACTGACGCTATTAATGAATTAAATAAGGGCGATTCCGTTACTCCTAACCAGTTCGTAACATCTGTTGCTCAGGTCAATGGTATTATTAGCGTTACTCGCGCTCAACCAGTAATAGCCAATATCAACGGACTTCAAGGCGCTCTTGATGCTAAGGCTAATACAGCTGATCTCGCCGATGTTGCTACTAGTGGCTTAATCGACGATCTCTCTCAAACTAATACACTGATCCTAAATTGCGGTAGCTCTAGCACTGTAATAGATTGATTTTTAAAGAGTATAGTCCATAATTAATTTATGGGCTATACTTGCTTTATAAGGAGGTATAATGGTGACTTTTAATACAAGAATTTCGTTAAAGAAAGATACAAGTTCTAATTGGACATAGAATAATCCAGTATTGTTAGATGGCGAAATGATTATAGTAACCACTAATGCTGGAGACGTGCGCATGAAAATTGGAGATGGCACTAGTACGTATTCTTAGTTGCCATTTACCGACGAAAAAATGCTAGATTCCATGACTTGGGGAACTTTCTAACATACTAAGGCGAGAGAAATTAATCTCTCGCCTTTTTCTTTTTCTTGAAACATATTAAAAAATATTTTATAATATAAACGTAATCAAGAGAAAGGAAATATTAGCGATGAATTCTCAGTATACTTACAAGTTTTACACTGATAATAAGCATGTCTGTAAAGTTACTTCTACGTTTGCGGGAGTCGAGGTCACTGGTGTCGCAAAGTGTGACCCGAGGGATACATTTGACAAGAATGTTGGTTTTGAGATAGCTAGAGCTCGTTGTGATTACAAAATAGCTCGAAAGCGTTGCAATAGAGCGATGGAGAAGTACGGACAGGCTGCTCGAAAAGAAATTAAAGCCTCTCGGTATCGAGGTAAGATGGGCCAATATGTGATGGATGCCGTAAGGGCCGAAGAGGAAGCAGAGTTTTGGCTTGATAGTGTAATGGAAAAGTATTAAAAATGGCCGGGTGGCCGAGTCTGGTTTATGGCAGCGGCCTTGAAAGTCGTCGAAGAGCAATCTTCCGTGGGTTCAAATCCTACCCCGGTCGCCACCAGTAAGGGCGGTTCCCGCAATCGCCTTTACAAAATAGAAATTTTTTGATATAATTTATACATAAAGAATAGACGGTTACAGCAAAATTATTATAAAAACCTGTTTTTGAAGAATTGGTTATATTATATATACCGCTTAGTAATATACTCCGGCGTAGTATAACAGCTCATTACATAGGTCTCTAAAACCTAGGAATCCAGTGCGACTCTGGACGCCGGCGCCAACTAATTATCATGAGCAGACGAGGAGGATTAAATTGAGTAAAGGCTACATTTATCTCATAACTAACGAAGTTAATGGAAAGCAATATGTAGGGTAGACCCGCAGAGATATTGTGACCAGATTTAAAGAGCATTGTTCAGATTGGCGAGCCCCGTCTGCTCTTCACGCAGCTATGGATAAATATGGGATAGAGAATTTTTCTGTCCAACAGATAGAAGAATGTGATGTTTCTTAGTTAGATGAAAGAGAAATCTATTGGATACGATATTATGACACGTATCGACAAGGATATAATTCTACTTTGGGTGGAACTAATGATACCTTTGATGATTACTTAAGTGTCAAAGTGGTTGAAAATGGATTATAGATAGATTCGCGTGAGAAATTAGCAAGAATTATCTCAGAATATACAGATTGGTCACTTGATTATTTGAGAACGACTATTAGAATCATTACTGATGATTCTAATAAAACTTTTTGTGATTATCATTTAGTTAGCATACCGCGAATCTATCCAGAAGAAGAATCTCCTGAAGAAGAAATAAAAAGATGGATAGAGAGCTTTAAGATTTCATATCAAGGTCAACATATCTACTGCGAACAGTTAGATAAAGAATTTTCAACAGTTGGAGAAGCAGCCAGATATTGTATTGATAATGGATTCTATACAGGCAAGTCTAAAACTCCTGTTCAGACGGTTATAACCTCTATTGGTTATAATATCAATGGGAGAAATAAGAAAGTTGATTGTTTGGGAGGATTAGTCTTTTCTAAAATTCCAGCTACTACCAAGCAGTCTGGCACTAAAAACCCATATAAAAAGAAGAAAATTTATTGTCCTTAGATAGATAAAGAATTTAACTCCATGGTTGAAGCAGCTAGATACTTTGTTGATAATGAGATTTGGACAGGCATAAAAGAAAAAACTGCTAAGCTCAGAGTTGGTGATGTAGTAAGAGGAATTATGCCTAATTATCGAGGCTATACATTTGAAGAAGTAATATGAATAAAGACGCTAACAGCAAATTAATAGATTTTATAATTGGGTATAAAATATCTTTAATGCGTCTTGAATTAAATAGATAAGGAGGTAGTCTTTATGAGCCGTTCCAGAAAGTATCATCCCTATTATAAGGATAGACCCTCTAAAGGAATGAAACGTATATACAATAAGCGTATACGCCAAGCTCTTAAAGACCATGAACTAAGATTAGATTATAAATCCTACCGCAAGTTAGATAATTCTTACAATTTGTCTGATTGGCGCGATCATCCTGGTAGTTTTGAGAACTACTATCAAGAGTGTATTAGACGCTGCTATGAATGGAGATATGGACATAGATATGAACCTAATCCTCCTACTAGAAGAGCGGTATGGAAAAAATATCTAAAATATTACCTACGTAAGTGAAACTTCCTTTCCTTTTTAATTCAGGAGCTATTCAATAAATTTGATAGTTCCTGAATTTTTGCGTATAAGGGGGTAAAAAATAGAACTATTGACAAGAGAAAAAGGAGATTTTATATGAGCTATTTAGACAATTTGAGAGAGGCTAATAATTATACTACCACGGAGAATTGTGCTACGACCCATAAATCAACACTGAATGGACTCATGGATTTATTCGCCATGGGAGGCTCTTACCGCAATAGAAGTGACGATGATTGCATTACTCTTTTTAAGAAAGCATTTGAAGAGGACGAGAGCTATGCAATGAAGTGTTTGTTCTACAACAGAGACATACGTGGCGGCCAAGGCGAGAGACGCTTCTTTCGTGTAATCTTGAAGTGGTTGGCGAATAATCATTCCGATGCTGTACTTCGTAACATAAAATATATTCCTGTCGTGGGAAGATGGGATGACCTCTATGCTCTTGATGGAACTCCGCTTGAGAATATGGCTTATGACTTTATGAAGCAACAGTTTCTTCTTGACCTCATTTGCAAGACTCCTTCTCTTCTTGCAAAGTGGCTTAAGAGCGAGAATGCTTCAAGTAAGGAGAGCCGCCGTCTAGCGCGTAAGACCATAGAAATGTTCGGCATAAGACCTAAGATGTATCGCAAGGCCCTTGCTACTTTGCGCGAGCGCATTAAAGTCCTTGAACGTCTTATGAGCGAAGGCCGTTTTGACGAAATAGAGTTTGATAAGATTCCTTCTCGTGCCGGTATAATTTACCGTAATGCTTTCGCGCGTAATGATATGACTAAGGCTCGTTATGAAGCTTTCATCAAGAGTAAAGAAACTAAGGTTAACGCTAGAGCTCTCTATCCTGTTGATGTAGCTCATAGAGCTTTCAGAGCTTCTAGACTTCCTTATGACGATCCTGAGCGTCTTACTCTTCAGAAATATTGGGACAACCTTCCTAACTACTATGGAGACAGGGAAGAGAATGGTATAGCTGTAGTTGATGTTTCCGGTTCCATGGTTGGAACTCCTATGGAAGCCGCTGTTTCTCTTGGTGCCTATATAGCCGAAAAGGCTCATGGCCCATTCGCCAATCATTTTATAACTTTCTCTGCGCGACCTGAACTCGTGGAGTTTAATGGCGTAGATATAACGGATAAGCTAAAAAGATGCGCGAGCGCCGACTGGGGAGCTAACACGAATCTTGAAGCAGTCTTTGATATGCTTCTTAAGGTTGCCCTAACCAATAAGACTCCGCAAGAGGATATGCCTACTCGTCTTTATATCTTTAGCGATATGGAGTTTGATGCGGCGCTCCGGGAATATCATGGTTTTTGGGATAGGACTCCGGCTAATTTAAACATTGATACTCTTGTTGAAGGAATTGCGAAAAAGTGGGCTGCGCATGGTTATAGGATGCCGGATATAGTTTTCTGGAATCTCGATGCCAGGCAGGACAATATTCCGGCAATAGGAGAAGGATTTAGTTATATAAGCGGTTTCTCTCCGGTTATGATAGAGCAGGTTCTTAGCGGCAAGGCTGGTCTAGAACTCGTCATGGAGAAGCTTAATTCTGAGCGTTACAAAGATATACACTAATAAGGAGTAAATAAATAATGAAATACGATACCTTTAGAGATTATGTAGAGAGGCTTTATAATTATGGCCATGACCTCATAGAGATAGATGAGGCGCTGGGCGTTGATATAAGCGCATCTATATTTGGTGAACAGATAGACAATATGGCTGAACTCCTATTCCTTGCTGTGAACTCCGATTATGATATAGAGCATGATTGTGCAGGAGTCATGGAATGGTTTTATGAGGTAATTATGTTCAGCGAGTCTCTTACTGATAAGGAACTTATGGAACTTTATATAGCGATTCTTGAAAGTTAAAAGGGAGCTTTAACGCTCCCTTTATTTTTATATTATTTTATGATATAATATTCCTATAGAGAAAGGAAGTGGCATAAAATAATGAATCTTTCAAGACATAGTAAAGAACGAAGCGTAGAGAGAGTTGAACGTATAAACTGTTTTGCAGAGGCGAAAAGAAATGCCAAGATAGCCTACCGCGCTGGGAAAACAATATCGCACTATGACAGCAAGCCTCAATTCTCCGCATACCTCCAATCCCGCAAACGAACCGCAAATAGCTCTACAATACGAGTTTATAAAGATAATATTTATATCTGGCGTGGGAAGCATAAAACTCTGACTACTGTATTGCCAATACCAGAGAGATTTCTTGAAGAATTAAAAGAAGAGAGGAAGAGCAAGTCATGATAAAAACAATTTTTACTATAGCGACAATTATAATTTTTATAGCCTTTTGGTGCTATGCCAATAAAGACCAGAAGAAAAAAGAATACGATTTCTGGATACGTTATTCTAGAAATCGAACTGCATCCAATGAACAACTTGTTACTCTTGATTGGCATACGGTCTTGTCTCTGTATGCTGTAAATCCAGAACGCTGGTCTATAAACGGTATGATTCAATGCCGCTCTGATGAAGATAGAATTTACACTATACTTCTTTCTTATGATGACTTTTTCCTCTATGGAGAATGGCTAGAAGAAAAGAAACAAGAGGAAAGGGATAATAAAGAACGAGAAGCAATAAAAGATATATTGAAATGCGGGCAGCGAGATATAGAGCGCCTCAGAGAAAGCATAGAAGAGGATTTAAAAAAGGTAGAAAAGACTACTAGCGAGATAAAAGAAAGGTTGGAGACAAAATGAAATATTATAAAATTTCAGAAGAAGAGCTTAGAGAGCTTTTAGATAGTTATCTTGAATTAAGTATGCTAAACTGGGATGGCGTTGATAATTGGGCATGGTATGGGGCATCTCGTCATGAGCTAATTAAAGAGTATATTCCTGATGCCAATGAAGATACAGACTTTTCTGATGTTACCACATTGCTTCTTAATGATTATGAGGTAATTAGCGAATGACTTTTCTACTATTTCTAGCTGGTATAGTAATTTTTGGTATAATTCTATATTACATAATGGGTGTAAAAGTATGGACTGATTGTTCTAATGCACTTGCAATCACCCGCAAGTTTACTTATAGAGAAGTTAAAAGGTTTTATAACAAACTTACATTGACGGTAGATTATAATCGCAAAGGTATTGATAGAATTAAGCTTAATCAGACTTATATTCAAGTTACTTATATGGCTTATATTTATCTACGACGGCGCTATTTTAAAGAATTAAAGCATATTTATAGAAAGCAAGCACAAGAAAATACAGATAAATTACTAAAAGAATTGGAGGGTGATAATGATGGAAACGATTATGGATAGAGTTAAAGATCATCTCAAAGAGTCGCTAGAGTTTTTCCCCAAGAACAAAGTCGTAACTATCGCTCTACAAGGAAGCCAGAACTATCAACTTGATACACCTGAATCTGACGTAGATACTAAACTTATCGTGGTTCCTAGCTTCAAAGATATCGCTATGAACGCCAAACCAGTATCTACTACGCACGTTAGGGCAAACAATGAGCACACCGACTGGAAAGACATCAGGTGCTGCGTCCCGTGCTTCCGCAAGCAGAATCTCAACTTCGTTGAAATTTTGTATACTCCCTATTCTCTTGATAATTTTCTCTATGCAGAACAGTGGAATCGCCTTAGAAAGTATCGAGAAAAAATTGTCAGAATGAATCCTTATCGCGCGGTTCGTTCCATGATGGGAATTGCACTTGAGAAATGGCACGCTATGGAGCATCATTATCCGAGCCGAATGGAATTCATTGAGAAGTACGGTTACGATATGAAACAAACCCATCATCTCCTTCGTATCCGCTACTTCCTCGATAAATATATCGACGGATATTCCTATCTGGCGTGTATGATTCCAGATAACAAAACGCGCGAAACATTAATTAAAGTTAAATCTCCAGCGAATCCTCTCTATACTCTGGAAGAAGCAAGGGAAATAGGTCAAGAGACAATCAACCATATTAAAAAGGTCGCAGATAAATTCTGCGAAGAAAATCCTGAACAAGAGAATAATGAAATGCGGGAGCTGCTTGATGATGTAACTTATGAGATTATGCGGATTGCGGTTAAGGAGGAGTTAGATGGAGATTAAACACTGGTTGATTACTGGAGATACCCATGGAAGAGTCGTTAATAGAATTCTATAGATAGATAAAGAAAAGTATCCACCTGAAGATACAGCTCTCATTATCTTGGGTGACTGCGGCGTGAACTTTTACCTTAATAAGACAGATAGCAAGAATAAGAAAGACATAAACAGCCGTCATTACTATATTTATTGTGTGCGCGGAAACCATGAAGCTCGTCCAGTAGATATTCCTGGCATGAGGCTTGAATACGATGAACAAGTGTCTGGATATGTATATATGGAGGATAACTTTCCTTATATAAGATACTTTGTAGATGGAATGGATTATATAATAGATGGTAAACGTGTTCTTGTCATAGGCGGCGCTTATAGTGTAGATAAATATTATAGGCTTGCGCGTTTTCATAAAGATGCTAAATGGACTGGATGGTTTGAAAATGAACAGTTGAGTCCCATAGAGCGTAACCTTATAGAGAAATTTGTTGAAGGAGAGAGCTATGATATAGTTTTAACCCATACTTGTCCACGCTCATGGCAGCCTACAGAACTCTTTATAGATGGACTCCCGCAAGAATTTGTAGATAATTCTATGGAAGATTGGTTTGAACAGCTTAAAGATAAGTTCTCGTGGGATACTTGGTACTATGCGCATTATCATGCTGATATCCTTTACCATTCAAGACATGCGATTATGCTATACGAACAGATAATACCTTTTGGAGAGATAGAAATATGACTATACTACAAACCACCACTATAGCGATACCAATACCATTATTTATACTTGGAGCAATTACTTGTTTTATCGTTGCCTTTGTTATAGCGATTTCAGTCACAGACTCCGATATTGCTAGATGGATAGTAATAATAAGCCTTATAGTAGGCTTAATACTCGCAGTATTAGCTTTAGTTATAACTGGAGAGAAAACTCGCTATCAAGTTCTACTAGACGATACTTATACCGTATCTGAACTATATGAAAACTATGAAATAGTTGAACAAGAGGGAATAACATATTGGATTGAGGAGAAAGATAATGAAGATTAAAGTTGTATTGATAAGTTTGATACTGGCGCTACTTCTTAGTGCTTGCGGGAACCCAGATGTCGAGCCCTCTCCATCTCCTTCTAATGCGCTTCAGGGCTCCACTCCCGCAGATTTAGAGGTAGTAGAATGGCAGGAGTAACAATTCTACAAACTGTAACGCCTATTGCTGGAGTTACAGTTCTTATATTCGGACTTTGTTTGGCGGTATTTTTTATATGTGCGGTTATAGCCATATGGTGTTACTGCGATGACTCCGTTAAAGGCGGAATAGTATTTACTATTATTGCTGTCCTAGGAGTAATAACAGCAATACTTAATATATTCCATCCTATGTATGATAAGACGCAATATCAAGTTATTATAGACGATAGTGTCTCTATGGCAGAGTTTACTCAAAGATACAATATAATTGAACAAGAGGGCATTACATATTGGGTTACAGAGAAATAAGGAGAGCTTAATTGCTCTCCTTTTCTTTTTTAATAAAATATGATATAATAAATATAAGATAAAGGAGGTAGAATTCTTGGACGAGTACGTTTTTACTTGTGATGTCTGTGGGACAGAAAAAATTCCTATGAGAATGGCAATTCTTGAGTTTGATGAAACAGGAGAACACTATCTGAGGAAAGTATGCTCTAGATGTAGCTTTCTTAGAGGAACTTGCGGACGGTGTGCCCATGGGAATGATTGTGCTTTCTTCCAGGTAGAAGATGGGCTCCCACTGATGGTCATGAAGACTATTCAGAAGGGAATTATGATGGTCCAGCAGCAGGTTCCGAATCCTAAGCGCATAGAAAAATATTGCAAAGTTTGTCGCTGCTGGGATGATGAATATGGCTGTTTTAAGCAAGATAGTATGAACTCCATACCTACCTGCCGCAATTACTTTGAAAAAGAATAAAAATATGATATAATACTTATATAAGATAAAGAAAGGAAGTTTGCATCATGAACTCTTATATCTGTGTAGGAACTGAAATCCGCGATAGGGCTGGGCGCAGAGGCATTGTGTCTTCTCTTGATAAAGAATCTAAGCTTGCCGTGATAAGAGTCCATGGTAAGTATATAGTAGAAGATATTCGTAATTTGACCGTGGTATCCTACAAGGAGGTTGAGTGAGATGCCTGCATACAAGAAAACCGCTAAGTATAATAAGCAGCAGACTATGGTTCTTGAAGGAGAGGTTATTTATATTCTTTCTCACTCCCCAGAGGCCATGACTATTGACGAAATTCAGGCCGCTTCGTTTAGTCTGAATGGAGTTTCTTCTCAGAAAATAGCTCGTATTCTTGGGCATCTTATAGAGACCGGTCTTGTAGCAAAAGCAAAGAGCCGAGCGAGGAATAAAATGGTTTATAGGTCTCTGGCTATAATGGCGGAGGAAGGCTATAGTGAGGAATAAGTTAGCTGGCATTTGGCTAGCCCTTGGTATTATTTTAATAGCGGGATGGGCGCTCGTTGGAGCAACGCATCTCCTTGCAAAGCTTACCGGGGTATGGTTTCTGGTACTAATAATAGTTGGATATGAGTATCTAACTAAGAAGGTGGATGAGTAAATGAATATAGATGATTTTAAAGGTATATTTGCGGATTGGCAAACTTTTTGGCAAGACGCAGACTTAAACTATTATAATATTGTAGTAGTGCTTAATGAAGATAAAAGGGATATCTATCTTCATCTTTATCGCATTATAGGATGGACAAAAATTCCTAAAGATATACTTCTCCACGTTATAGATATGAGTAACTATGCAGATGAAGAGCTTGCCGTAAAGGCTAGCGGAATTCAATTTATTCGGCTAAGTGATATAAAGAAGATGACTATTTACCCTAGCGACCAAGATTTTGATTAAAGAGGTGAACGACTATGTATTATGCGCTAGTAACCAAGTTACAGAACGTAAGGAAAGATGAAAATAGTAATAATCTATATCTTGCTGAGTGTTTCTTTGAAGGCGTAATAGTTGGCCCAAATTCATATACTGGCCAAGAGATTTTATATTTACCCTCTGATGGCAAGATAGAGAGATGGTTCGGGGATGAACTCAAGCTCTTCCGCAAGAACCTAGACGGGACGCCACAGGGCGGCTACGTTGACGATAACGCGCACGTCAAAGCGATAAAACTCCGCGGAAATCAATCTTCTGGCATAGTTGTTCCTCTTGATAGGATATATGAAATCTGGGGTAATCAGGGATGGCAGGACGGAGATAAGGTTACTCAGATAAATGGTAAGGAGTTCTGTTCTAAGTATATTCCTCGAAATAAGAAGTCTCCTAATTTAACTCCTAAGAGTTCTTATAAGGGTCGTAAGGCAGAGGGAATTGTATATCCTGAATTCTCTATGCACACTGATACCGAACAGCTTGCATATAATCTCGATAAATTTCATCCGGGCGACCAAGTATCAATAACCCTAAAACTCCACGGCACTAGTCAGCGCAGCATGAGGACTTACGCTGAGCTACCACGAGGCTTCTTCCGCAAGCTCTTTAAGATGAAGCCAAAAGTTAAGCCAGTTTATGTTCTTGGTACTCGGCGTTGTGTAGTAACTGAGAATCATGAAGGATTTTATGGCAATGACCAGTTTAGGCTTCCGCACCATGAAGCCCTGGAGCCATACATCGAAGACAAGATGGAAGTGTATTATGAAGTCGTTGGGTATTATGGCGAGGGTTCCGAGCAAACTATCATGCCGTCTTGTGACAATAAAAAGATAAATGATAAGAACTTCATTAAGGAGTTTGGTCCGCGCACCGTCTTCTCTTATGGATGTCAGCCGGGAGAGAGTAAGATGTTTATTTATCGTATAACTTCTCAGAATGGCGAGAAAGAGTGGACTCCTGAAGAGATAAAATCTTGGTGCGATGAGCATGGCTTTAATTACGTTCCTATTGTTGACACCTTCGAGTTTACTACTACAGAGGACTTGCTTGACAGGATTAATAAGTATTTCGAGGATTTGCGCGACCCCATAGGCAAAACTCATATAAAAGAAGGCGTTGTGGTTCGTATTGTTAATCGGCGTACATTCACGGCCTATAAATCAAAGACCTTTGAGTTTCGCGTTCTTTCTGGAACGGCTGTAGAAGATATGAAAGATACCTCCAATATTTCTCAAGATGTGTTAGAAGAAATGTAAAAATATTGAGGGCAAAATAAATTAATATTACCTTCAATATTTTTAATATATAGTGAATGGAGGTAATATACTATGGGTAAAAGAAAAATTTTTACAGAAGAAGAAAAGTAGCAAATAATCTAGGCTTATACTATCGAACGAAGAAGTGCAGACAGTATTGGATTCGATTTCGGATGTTCCGCTCCTACCATTTTAAAAAATCTTAAAGAATGGGGAATTGGTCCTAATAGTAGGATACTAGATTTAACAGGAAAAACTTTTGGTGAACTTACTGCTATAAAACCTGCCCCTCGAAGAAACGATAGATATACTAGATGGTTGTGTAGATGCTCATGTGGGAATGAGATAGAAGTACGCACAGATTTCTTAACTAGTGGGCATACTAAATCTTGTGGATGTCAAAAAGGTAAACATGGTGCAGACCATACTGGAGAGACATTCGGAGAATGGACTATTATCAAAAAGGGTAATAAAGAATCTTATTGGCTATGTAGATGTTCTTGCGGAGTAGAAAGAGAAGTTTATTATTCTTCTTTAGTACAGGGTAAGTCTACTTCGTGTGGGCATCTTAATAACGGGAAGATTAGAAAACCCATTATAGGAAACAGATATGGAAATCTTGTTGTGTTAGAACAATTTAAGAAAGGCGATAACTAGTATTGTGTTTGCCAATGCGATTGCGGAAATACTACAACGGTTAAGCGTCAAAACCTAATAAGTGGTAATACCCAGTCTTGTGGTTGTATTGTCTCTAAAGGAGAAGCCCGTATAAAACGACTTTTGCAAGATGCTCATATTCCCTTTATATCTCAATGGACGCCAGAAGATATATCTAATAAAAAATATAAATATGATTTTTATGTAGATAATAAATATGTAATTGAGTTTGATGGGCCTTAGCATGATGGACAGGTAAGTGGGTATTATACTCAAGAAAAAGTAGATGATTTGATGCAGAGAGATAGAGAGAAAAATGATTATTGTTTAAAACATGATATTCCAATATATAGAATACCTTACAAATATAGAGATACTATTACACTTGAAATGTTGACTGATGAACAATTTTTGGTTAAAGACTCCGAAAACATGCCTGATATGGAGGAAGCGCAAGAAATATGAATATTTTAATTCTACTTGTAGCGTTATTTATTATAATCTTTGGCACCTATTATAACTTGCGTGAGAATACTAGTTCTAATCTTGCCTTCTACTGCTGGGGTTGCCTCGTAGGCGCATTGTCACTTATACTGTTTTTGTTTTTGCTGTAAAGGGAGAGTTAAGTCTCCCTTTACTTTTTTATTATTATATGATATTATAAAAGAAAAAAGGATTTATTTATATGGAAATAACAACACGAGAGTTAACTGAGCTTATAAGAGAATATAGCAAGAGTAAAAGTTTTACTCGTCTGAGTTACTATTGCCCTTTCTGTGGGAGGAAACTGTAATGACTTATGAAGCTTTTCTGGAAAGAATGAAGCCTTGTCCTGAATGTATCACTTGCGACCACTGTATAGAAAATAGTGTATATCCATCAGGCAGGTGTACTTATTGTGAAAACTTTAGCAATTTTAAGCCTGCGGAAGATATTTTCTTTTGTGAAGTGTGCGGACGCCCGCTCCATGGCAACATTAAGCCTTTTTATTACGACCTAATAGATGAGCTAACTAGTATCAAGTGGATAAGCGTTCTAGATTCTTTGCCCGTGGATTCCCGCACTTACCTCTGTAAAGCTCTCTTGATAGAAGATGGAGGAATCTTTTCAGAAGATTACATTACTGCTAATTATGACCAGAAAACCGGGAAATGGAATTGTGATGGAATGGCCATTATGGAATGGAGTGATTTTGAACGATGACACTTAGAGAAGCTATTGATTTTCTTCAGTATGAAGATTGGTATGATAAAGTGCAAGAGGTTTTAACTTCGAAAGAAGTGGAAAGTCTTGGCAGTGCCATTGGTGAAGTCTGTACTGCTCTTGATAAGATTATAGATTTGTTGGAGGAGCCATAAATGAAGTTATATATTGTAAGCGAAACTGAATCTGGTTGTGACAACATAGATGGCATTTATTTTTTAATAACAGAATTTGGAGAAGTAATAGATTCTCATGTCTGTTCCAATACTCGTTATGCTTGGGAAGATTTAGTTGAAAATTCGCAAATAATTCCTAATTTTACAGGAGATATAGAAGTAGTATTTCTTGGAACTGATAATATGACTAGTGAAGAGTTACATAGAAGAAATCAGGACTTTTATGCTAAGAAGGAGACTCAGTCATGATGACGCGGGAAGATGCGAGTGACATTTTGAGTGATGAAGAAATATCATACCTAATTGGGAAATTTCACGGAGCAAAAGAAGCCCTTGACCTCGCCCTCTCCGCCCTCCGCCCCGTCAGCCGGGAGCAGGTGGAGAAGGTTTGGAGGGGTGAATGGATGGCCCTTGACGAATGCTCGAATGAGGGAGTTTACTGCAAGCGGTGCAAGAAAAAAGTGTACCGAATTGAGTACGCAAACGAGAAAATGAGGTCTCCATTCTGCCCTGCCTGTGGAGCCGCCCAGACGGACGAGGCCGTGGAGATGGTGATGGAGAGATTGGAGGTGCTTCATGATAACTGTACATGACATGGATAGCCTGGAGAATATTGTGAGAGCACTTATATTAAACGGCTATGTAGTTACAGTCCGGGCGGTCAAAAAAACATTCCCTTATGAAGGTATCTCTCATTTTGAAATCCAGTTTGAAACAATGGAGGCGCTGAAAGATGGCAAGGATGATTGATGGAGATAAATTGGTTGAGAACCTGCGTTTAATAGCCACATGTTGGTCTATTTCTCCATTCGTATCAAAAGAAAAACATAATGGTGCGGTTGATATGCTTAGAGAAGTTGAAAGAGAAGTAAAAGAAGCGCCCACCCTCACCCCGCCGAACGAGCCGCTTTCCATTGAGCAGCTGCGGGAGATGGGCGGACAGCCGGTTTACATGCCAGATACAAACTGCTGGGCACTTGTCACCCAAAATGTCTTTTGCCCGATACTTACTTTCCCAGACGGGGAGAAGTGCTCCGTATATGATTGGTATGAACAGGTTGGCCCGGTTTACCGCTGCCCGCCGGAGGGAGAGGAGGACACATGAGTAAATATTGTATGATTTGCCGCAATACGGCCTGTCAAAACCATGGTAAAAATATTACTCTTTTTGGTGATAGCTGGCAATGTGATTATATACCAACTCCCACAAACGCCGACCGGATCAGGGCCATGAGCGATGAGGAATTAGCTGTATTTCTTGATGATCTAACCTGTCTTTG
>ERZ1643251.958-NODE-958-length-35695-cov-48.954209_pt1 | contig 35695 bp, 31 predicted proteins | sample MGYA00579261_ERZ1643251 | MGnify/ENA primary metagenome ERZ1643251 (study PRJEB29033, sample SAMEA4952267) | chicken gut metagenome | biome: Broiler Chicken; feature: Gastrointestinal Tract; material: Caecum | place: Ireland | collected 2018 | study: Broiler... | reverse complement strand
TTGACGTGCCGAGTTGCCGAGACAGGTATATGCTACTTTCTGTTTGAACGACGCATCAGGTCGATTTTTAATAATTATCTGTAGCAATTTTCAGGTTGAAAAATTAAATTTCACTGCATGAATAAAGAGAGGTATAAGATATTTGCTTCGGAGTGACTACGAAGGAGGGACGACGAAGTCGGAACGAAGAAGTAAATGTCTTACACCTTACACAAAACAAAAAATAAAAAACAATAAAGAAAACAATATTACATAATAAACATCATCACCCCCCATATCATAAACATTTGTAAACTTTATTAACAAACTGGCAATTTTTTTTAATCACATGTTTTTATTTATATATAGAGTTTTAGTTCAAGGAACAATTATACATTTATGAGCGGATATGAATTTCCAAAAGTAAATATGTTCAACCAGATGCCGGTACAACGCACCGCACCTGTCGGCCCACGCCAAACACAAGCCGCAGGCGGCAAAAATCCGGTAACCTCCTTTGGCGCAAACCCAAAAATCAACAACAATGATATGCAGGACTTTATGGCCTCTATCAAAAACGCAAACCCGAACAAACCTGCTATCTTAAACAGTGACCCTGCTGCAGGCGTTGTAAGAACATTAGATTTGACAGCATAAAAAATTTATAACTATATAACAAAAAGCCTTAAGTTAAACTTAAGGCTTTTTTTATGAGTGTCTTGGTTTTTTAAATTTTTTAATAAAATCAGATGCTTTTTGCAAAATGCTTTCTTCTTCAAAGTTTTCTTCGGGAATAAAAACATCATTTTCATCTTTAGATTGAAAAACATCAATCTCATCTTCTTTCTTTTTTTTATCTTTTTTTCTGCGTTGGAAATAGCCAAGATTGCCGCCACCGCCATTGTTGCGCATGTTTTGTGCTTCTTGTATTCCAAATGTAGGACTTGGCCCGTTAATTCCAAATGACATTTTTTACCGGTTTTCTATTCTTAGTGACACAAAAAAGACATCTTATCTATATACATTATACACTACATTCGTAACAAATGTAACCCCATGCAGCTCAAGCATTTAGCCGATTTTAAAACATTTCATATAGTCAACTGACTCCGACTACTTGTAGAACCTGTGCAATTGGTAAGTCCGTTTTGTTAAACAAGTCCGGCACAGGCAACAAGTGCATGGGGTCACTTCCGCAAAATGCTAGACTTGGCGTCACTCGCACTCCTTGTACACTTCTACAAGCGCAGCCGACTCAGACAGACCATTTTTTATTATTCCAAAAGATTTTAATAGCCCGCAAAGCTAACCTTTACGGTAATGATTTTTAACAGGATTCACTGTAATAATACGGCATAAGATGTTAATTATCGCAAATTGGATTTGTATCCCGATTAAAAAAAGTGAGCTATAAAGCCACTAGATTTGGTAAATCCGATTTCAGTTTGTTTAATTAAGGAGGGAAAGATGAGAATTAACAAACTTACACTTGCTGCGGCCTTAACAATAGGTTTGATGGCAGGTACCATGAACTCGGGGATTGCAAGTAATGTGGATATTTCAAGCTTAGATATGACAAAACTTGCTGCTTGCCCGATATCCGGATGTCAGGCAGACGTAACACCTGACACAGCAGTTTGCCCCTGCGCACCTGCACCGGTAGAAGATTGCGGCTGCAACACAGGATGTGCCGCTCCATGCGACCCTTGCAACACCTGTGCGCCTGTAGATCCGTGCAACCCTTGCGAAGCAGCAGCTCCGCCGTGTGATTGCCAGCCGGTTGTACAGTCAGTTTGTGCTTCACAAATTGACGGAAAAACAATGGCAAAACAACATTATGCTTATCCGGCTAATGTTTATTCAGATACCCAATCCGTAGGCTCACAGGCCAACAATGTAATTATCGGCGAAGGTGCCGGCTGCGGATGTCCTATCGGCCCGTCAAAAGGGGTTATGGTTTCTGACCTGCCTACCTGCGGCTGCGGATGCGGTGAAGGTATTACAACAGGTGCAGCAGCAGACATGCCTGTACTCAACCCGTCTTTTGATTTAAACCAGATAATCACAGGCGGTGCAGCTCCTGTAGCAAACACAGGATGCCCTATAGAAATGCAAACATCCTCAGGAATGAATGTAATCAAAAGAACAATCGCACCTTTTGAAATGCCTATCACAGGCGGTGCATCACCTATCACAGGTGCATCATCTTTTGAAGATGTTCCTGCCGGTTTCTGGGCAGGATGCGACATCAACCTGCTGGCAGAAAATAAAGTTGTTGCAGGCTATCCGGATAGAACTTTCAAACCGAATTTGCCTGTATCACGTGCAGAAATTGCCTCAATGGCTGTTAACGGTTTCAACTTGAGAAGCTGCGGATGTCCGTCAAAAGAATTTAAAGATGTTCCGGCAGACCACTGGGCAAATCAAGCCATCAACACAGCTGTTGCAAACGGCTTGATGGAAGGATACCCCGGAGATTTGTTCAAACCGAACAAACCTGTAACAAGAGCAGAAGCCATGGTTACACTGGCAAAAGGCATCCCTTGCGAAATGGATGACTGCAAAGCAGACCAGATTCTGAGCAAATACTGCGACGGAAACAAAGTACCTGCCTGGGCTAAAATCCCTGTAGCAAAAGCTATTGAATCAGGCGCACTGAATGATGTTCCGAACCCGAACGAAATTCAGGCCTGCAAAGATGCAAGCCGTGCTGATGTAGCTTCTATGTTAGAAGCAGTAAGATGCGCTATGGGCTATTCTAAAAAAGATGTAGCTTATACTGCACCTGATTGCGGATGCACAGGCGGAGCAGCCTTTGTTGCAAAAGACGAAGTTGTTACAATTCCTACACTTTGTTTGAAATTTGAAGACGAAATCAGCGCAAAATCCGCTACTATCGGCGACAGATTCGCAGCAAAAACAACAGAATCCGTCTGCATTAACGGCCAGACATTCCCTGCAGGCTCCAAAGTCTACGGTAAAGTTACAGAAGTTGAAAGACCTACCGGCAACTGCAAAGGCGGTTTAAAACTTTCATTTGAAAGAATTCAGTGCCACGATTGCAAGGCAGACTTGCCTCAACAGGTTCTGACAGCTCAGGTTAAGAGCGACAAAAAACCTAACTTCTTTGCAAAAGTAGTAGAAGCTCCGTTCAACTGGGCCGGCAGTATTGTCGGTACTGTGGGCAGAACCGTAGGCGGTGCTATCATAGCTGTCGGCAATGCAGCAGAACACGTTTCTGACGGTGTTGGTCTGACTCTCGGAGAAACTCTTCAGGGACAATTGCCTGCAGCAGGCCGAAGCTTAATGGATTCTACAAAAGCACTTGTTAAAGCTCCTATCGACTTGACAAGAACAGCTCTGTCAGGAACCATCGGCCTGTTACAAACTACAGGCGACGAAGTTGCTTACCTCGTAGACCCGAAAGGCAACAGAGTAACTTCTGTTAACCCGAGAGAAAACATCACAGTTGCTTTCGGCTGCAACTCCTGCACAGGATGTGCTGCTCCGGTTCAACCACAGCCATGCGGATGCGACCCTTGCGCACAACCTGCTCCATGTGACTGCAACAACGACTGCGGTTGCAAATAGATAAATATCTACACCTTGCCTTAATTAGGCAAAAAACACGGTTTCAACTCACTTGAAGCCGTGTTTTCTTTATTTTATACAGTCAATTCCCTCTTTATACAAACAAATCCGTTACCTCAAATTTGTTTACATCAATAAGCCCCTTATCCGTAATCTTCAACTCCGGTATTACAGACAGCGACAAAAATGCCATGCTCATAAAAGGCTCATCTATTTTGCAGCCGATTTGTGCTGCGGCTCTGTCCAGATTTTCAATTTTTTCTTGAACCTCTTTGTACGGCATATCAGACATAAGCCCTGCAATAGGGAGTTTTAGATGAGCGAGGGTTTTTCCGTTTTCTACAATAATTTTTCCGCCCTGAGATTTGACCAGCTCCACTGCAGCATAATACATATCATCATCATTTGTGCCTATCACTATCATATTGTGAGAATCGTGTGCAACCGTAGAGGCTATTGCACCTGACTTTAAGCCAAACCCTTTAACAAATCCCAGCCCTATATTGCCGGTGGCTTTGTGTCGTTCAATAACCGCAATTTTTAAAATATCATTTTCCGTATCCGAAACAGCCAGAGCGTTTTCCACTTTGACATTTTCTATTGTCTGTTTTGTAATCAGCTGTTTTGGCACAACATTTATAACTTTTACTCTGTCTGTTTTTGCAGGTATTTGAAAATCTTCTTTATACAAATATTTAATATTAACGGAACCTCTTAACTCGGGCGGTTTTATATAATCCGTATCAATCGCCATTTTCCCGTCTTTTGCCACCAGTCTTCCATTTTTAAAGACCATTTTCGGCTCAAAATCTTCAAGATTGTCAAACACTGCCATATCAGCTTTGTACCCCGGAGCAATTGCACCCAAATCCGGCAGGTTAAAATATTCCGCAGTATTAAGGCTTGCCATCTGTATTGCCTTCACAGGGTCAACACCGTTTTTGACAGCTTTTTTCACCATTCTTGAAATATGTTTTGAAAGGTGTTTCGGGTGTCTGTCATCAGTAACAAACATACATTTTCTTGTATTTAAATTTTTCAAAACAGGCAGCAGCGGTTCCAAATCTCTTGCCCCGGTTGCCTCTCTAACCATCAAGTACATTCCGAGTCTGAGTTTTTCAACAGCTTCTTCCACAGTTGTACACTCATGGTCAGAGCGCACACCCGCTGCAACATAAGCGCACAAATCCTTTCCGCTCAAATGCGGTGCATGCCCGTCTATCCTTTTATGTTTTTCAATCCCGAGTTTAATCTTTGCAAGAACACCCTTGTCACAATTAACAACACCGGGGAAATTCATCATTTCCGCTATGCCGAGTACCCACGGTGCATCTATCAAAAGTGCAAGGTCATAGCTGTTCAAGTCCACACCGGAGGTTTCCAGATTTGTTGCAGGGACACAAGACGGCAAGGTCATATAAACATCAAGAGGAAGATTTTTAGCAGCTTCTCTCATAAAGCTAATCCCCTGCAGCCCCATTACATTAGAAATTTCATGCGGGTCAGCAACAACGGTTGTTGTACCCGATGGCAAAACCATTTTTGCAAATTCGGACGGCATAAGCATTGAACTCTCAAGATGCACATGCCCGTCAATAAACGAAGGAGAAACATACGCCCCTTTTACGTCTACTTCGTCTTTACCTTTATACCCTTTTGCCACACCGGCAATAATACCGTCAACGATTGCAATATCAGCTTCATAAATTTCTTCTGACAGTACATTTATAACTCTGGCATTTTTTATTACCATATCAGCCGGTTCTTCGCCTCTGGCTGCTTTTATTATTCTTTCTGTTTCCTCGTATTTGTGGAAATCATTTACCATAGATGTATCAAAAATATTCACTAAAAAACCTCTTTTGTCCGTACATTTTTGTGTGCAAAAATAAAAAATAATGGCACAATAATATTGCAATAATATTTTTATTAGAATAATTATACAATACTTATCAATGGAAGAAATTTTTTTAACAACTTATGACAATTTAAAACTTGCGGCAAACAGAACTGCAACAGGCCACAAAGATGTAATAATCCTTGTCCACGGCTGGTTTATGAGCAAAGACTCAAAACCCTTTCTGGACATGGCAAAAGCTCTGTCAAAAAACTTTGATGTCATATCAATAGACTGCAGAGGCCACGGCAAAAGTCAGGGGACATATACATTTACGCAAAAAGAATGCAATGACCTAAACACTGTCATAAAATATGCTCAAAATTTGTACAAAAATATATTCTTAATTGGATTTTCGCTAGGCGCAGCAATTGTTCTGCAGCAGGCAGTTCAAAACAACGAAAAAATCAAAAAAGTCATTGCAGTAAGCCCGCCCTCAAAATTTGATAAGATAGAAAACCGCTTCTGGCATTACAATGCCTGGATTCCGACAATAAAAAAATGCGAATTAAAAACGTGGTTTTCTGTTCGTGCTGATATAAAGAGCCTAATGGCAGGCAAAAAAACAAATCCTCAGGAATTTGTCAGCAGTCTGAAGACTCCTGTTTTGTATATTGCAGGAGAAAAAGACCCCACGGTCTGCCCGTGGCATACAAAAAATCTGTATGACAAAACAAACTGCACAAAACAGCTGAAAATCTTCAAAAACGGAATCCACGCAGAAGACCTGTTCCTCGACAACAAAGAAGAGTTCATAAAAACTTGTGAAAACTGGCTTTTAAATTAAAAATCAATTATTTTATCTGAGGAAGAACCCAGTTTACAATATCCTGTGCCATAGAAGGATTTGCCTTTAACATAAGCATACCCATACCGCCTGCGGGATAAGTTTTTATATAAAAAGTCCCCTGTGCAAACTTTTTAAGCTCCTGTGCCTCTTTATAAGAATGATTGTCACGTATGCTGACAATGGACAATATCGGAATATTGCCAATATTTGCAAGAGATATCGGGGTATAAATCCCTTTAAATTCTCTTGTTGGGGATAAAAGCACCATACATTTCGGTTTATTATGCAGTTTTTCCATCGCAGCAACTGCCGCATTGGCTCCGAGGTCAGCCCCCACAACAGCATATTTTGTTGTAGAAATATTTTTGTAATTTGTTGCTATATATTTAACTATTTCCGCAGTATCTACGGGTATTTTTTGATAAGTAGCATCAGAGAAATATCTCCATGACCTTATACGGAAATTTGAATCGTATATGCTTGCGCCATGGCCTCTCAAATCCATAACCAGCACAGCTGCACCGGAATCAACAAACTTTTTTGTCAGCACACTCCAATAATCTCCGGAATATCCGAGAGAATGCAGCATTACCACAACAGGATAGACATCTTTTTGTTCTTTTGGATAAAAGAGTTTTGATTTTATTACAAAACTGTCTTTTGTTTCATAAGTAATAGAAAGATACCCGACCTTTTGTTTCTTTGCCGCTGCATAAGCAGACATTGGTAAAATCATTACCAGCAAAAATATTATTAAAAGTTTTTTCATACTGTTTCTCTTCTCGGATTATAATTTCAGGGGATAAGGGTATTCTATTGTGCCAGAATAGATTCCAGAACGCCAACAAGCTCAGGATCCCATTTTGTACCTGATTCTTCTTTGATGATATTCAGAGCCTCTGCTTCACTCAAAGCTTTTCTGTAAGGTCTGTCTTCTGTCAAAGCGCAATATGCATCTGATATTGCAATAATTCTTGAACCAAAAGGAATACTGTATCCTTTCAGACCTTCCGGTTCACCTTTGCCGTCCCAGCGTTCTTTGTGATAATGAATATACGGAATAACTTCTGAGAGGAAGTTTATACTCATCAACAAGCTTACGCCGATATTCGGATGGTTTTGCAATTTTTCCCAGTCTTCTGGAGAAAGTTTGCCTTTTTTATTAAACAATTCTTCAGGGATAGTGATTTTGCCGATATTTTGCAAAAGTCCTGCATAATAAATAAGGTCTTTTGTTTTTTCATTCAGCCCTATATGTTCACAGAATCTCTTTGCCATATCAGCAACACGCTGTGAATGATTGTTGTGGAATTCGCTTTTTGCATCAACAGCTTTTGCAAGCATTTCAACAAAATTTTGCTGTTCCTGACCCAAATCACCTATTACTGCGGTGAGTTCAGCACGGTAATGCTGGAGTTCTGAACTCGTAACTTCAGGATCTTCCATAACATGTGCTGTTTCATCAGTGAGTTTTTGCAGCATCATAGAAATTGCAAAGAGTCTTGATGTTACCTGTATAAGTTTCACAAATTCATCAGAAATCTTTTTGTCCGGCATAGGCTCTATCATAATAAGACCTGCATTCTCTGAGCCGTAATGCATAGGAATATCTAACAAAGACGGGTCTTCACAATTTATTTCTTCATCCGCACTGATAGAAGAACCAACTAGCACAAGACCTGTTTCGTCTTTTTCCATGCCTATTGCATATTCATTGGCAAGAAAAATATGGCATGCCTTTGCATCTATCATCTGGACAATTGTTTTGGCAATAGAATTGTAAATAATATAATCTTCTTTGTTGGTAAAGCCAAGTACACTCAAAGTGTTATTAATAGAATAAATAGAAATCAGTTCATGCAGCTGTTTTTTAAGGCTTTCTGCCTTGTCTTTAGCATCATGCTTTTTGATTTTTTGTGCAAGTTCGTCAGAAATCAAATGTTCGGTTAAAAAATCACCAAGGTTTAAGGCAAAAATTTCTTCCAGCGGATCACCACCTAATAGCTCCTCGCTTCTTGAAAAAACCGATACTCCATTTTCTTCCTTATTAACATTCTCTTTTGCCATGTTTCATTCCTATTTTGTATAAATCCGTTTAAATACAGAAAAAATGATTCGCTAATCTTCCGTATTTTTATTATCGGCACACAAATAAGAAAACTTTATAGTAAATTTCAAAATATTATACTTTTGTTTAAAAAACTTAATACTTTAAGATTTCATATAGTCAACTGACTCCGCTATTTGTAGAACCTGTAATTATTTTTCTTTGCCGTTGCGATACCCTATGCCCGCACGATAAGCAGAAACAGAATACAACATCGGAAGCACAGGCCCTATCCACTTCAATCCGGAAACAAAGCCGACAGATGCCACATCATCAAGATGCAAACTTACATCAAGAGCCTCGGGATGACGTTCGGAATTCAAATTTTTAAACATATTTTTTACAGACTTGTGTTCAGCTTTTTTGTCTTTATCAAAAATAGGATTGATAACATTTTTGCCGACAAAGTTTGCTATAGCATTACCCGCAACAAGCCCCACACCAAGAACCCCTGTCATCATTGCAGCGAATCTTGCTGTTTTGGATTTTACGTCAAAAGCATTCATGGTAAGTGCGCCCAAACCCGCCCCGACATTACAAAGTGCTATATTGTTCAAATACTGGTATGTTCCTTCTTTTACTTTGTCAGGAAAATGCTTTTTCCAATCATCTTTTGTCAGTTTGTCGCCGACAACGCCGCCTGCTATACCGCCCAATACAGGAATAAGCCCGAGCCATGACAATTTTAAAAGGTCTGCAAACGGAGCCTCGCTCTCCGGCTCCGGGATGACTTTCGAGATAAGTTTTTCATCCTTAAATTTTTCTTTAAATTCCTTCATAAGTTCCTTAACTTCACCGAACTTAAGGACTTTATCCTCTTGAACCCTTTCAACAAACCCTCTTGCCTTATCGCTAAGGTTTGAGGCGAAAGGTTTTGTCAGTATTTCTTTTAAGCCCTGTTCATCTTTTTGCGGAAGTTCAATAATACCTTCAAAAATTTCTTTGCCCTTAATTTTCAGCCCTCTTGTTGCAAGAAGAGCAGATGCTACCGTAAACCCGAGTACAGATGCATTTTTTACTGCTCTTTTTTTACGTTCCTCAGGTTTTGCCTTAAAAGTGTCATAAACACCGTATCCGGCAGCTGTACCGGTCAGGACAACAGGCATTGCGTTATACAATTTTTCAACAAGTGCCGGCTGGTCAAGATATTTTCCAAAAACTTTTGCGCTATTTTTCAGCGCATTTACAGATGATACAGGCATAAAAATTTCCCTTAATTAAACTATTAATGCAAATGATTTGCATTTGCATATACATTAAATCACTTTAATTTTTTAAATCAACCCCGACAGAATAACCTCTTATAGATAATACTCTCGGACATATTGTGATAAAATATATAAAAAGGAAAATAAAAAATGATGAAAAATCATTATGAAAAATTAAAAGGCTGCAGAGCTTCAAAAAACAGGGACGAGGTGCTTTTTGTTATGGAAAATCAAAACTGCCCTCTGAGTGTGGAAGAAATTTACGGCAAAGTAAAAGCAAAAAACTCTTCTATATCGCTTTCTACTGTTTACAGAATTATAGACAAACTTTTGAACCTTGAAATAATAAGAAAAGCAGCCACGCTCGAGGATAACACCTCGCTTTATGAACTGACAAAAGACAGCCACCATCATTACATGATTTGCACAAAATGCAAAAAAATGATACCAATAGATATATGTCCGATAGAAGAATTGGAGCATAAAATATCTGATTCTACAGGGTTTAACATAACAGGACACAAATTTGAATTATACGGAGAGTGCAAAAACTGCGCACAAAAACAAGACAGGAGCTAATATGATTTTTAATTTTCCACCGCAGGACAGACTTGGGAATTACAATGTTATTCAGGTGTTTTTTAAAAACTCTTTTGACAAACCAATCAGACTGCTGGGCAAAGTACTCACAGCTACAGACGACGGCAATGAACTGATTCTGGAAACAGATTATGAATATGCAACATTTATGTGCAGCGAAATCGCCGGCATACGTTTTGGCAAACAACAATAAATAGCCCGATAGACCTAGTACGGTTCGAGTTTACAGTATTTTCTAAAAATTTATAATTAATTTGTAAATAACAAAAGTTATTTAAAAGTTAAGGAGAATTATATGAAAAAAACTGCAATCACTCTCTGTGCTGCTATGTTATGCTCTGTAATGAGCGTATGTGCGCAACCCACAGGACTTGTCCCCATCACTTGTCCTGCTCAAAACGCCCCTTGTGAAAAAGGACTCCCCTGCAACTGCGGGCAGCCGGAATGCCCGAAATGTAACGAACAAAAAGCCCCCGTGTTCAACTCATGCGAAGAAGTTCAGGCGTGGAAAGATAAATACTTCAAAAAAAGATGCGAAATCTACACAAAACTCGGACTCTCACAAGAACAGAGAGTAAAAGCAAGATGCGTGGACGAAAAATTCTTTGACGAAATCGCTCCGCTCAAAATGTGCTGCAAACAGGAAAAAGCAAAACTAAACGAAATGAAATGCCAGAAATGCTCCTGGAGTGCAAAACGAGAACAAAAAGAAAAAATTAAAGACCTGAAATCAGAAATCAAAGACAAGAAAAAACAACACGAAAAATGTTTTTTGGAACTGCTGAACCAGTGCCAGAAAGATACCTACAAAAAATTGGATAAAAACAAAGGCTGCGGCTGTTAAAACCATTTAAAAACCTCAGTGATTACCTTTTCCAACAAAAAAGCAGCCTTAAATCAGGCTGCTTTTTTGTTTATTTATTCACCCAATATATCCTGCAAATCTTTTTCCGGTGTTGTGATTGGCTTTATCTTAAATTTTTCAACAAGTATGTTCAAAACATTTGGCGAAACAAATGCCGGCAAACTGGGGCCGAGCCTGATATTTTCTATACCGAGATAAAGAAGCGTCAATAATATACAAACAGCCTTTTGTTCATACCACGAAAGAACAAGAGAAAGAGGCAGCTCATTTACGCTGCAATCAAAAACTTTGGCCAGTTCTACCGCCACTTTTATTGCGCTGTATGCATCGTTGCATTGTCCCATATCCAAGAGCCTCGGTATGCCGTTTATGTCGCCGAGGTCAAGGTCATTAAAACGATATTTCCCGCAGGCAAGAGTCAATATCAAAGTATCTTTCGGACACTGTTTGACAAATTCCGTATAATAATTTCTTCCTGTTTTTGCGCCGTCACAGCCGCCAACCAAAAAAATATGTTTTAAATCACCGGATTTTACAGCATCTATCACTTTGTCCGCAACGGACAGTACCGTGCCGTGGCCAAAACCTACAGTCAAAACATCTCCGCCGTTGATTCCCGTCATTTTTTTATCTTCTTTATATCCGCCAAGCTGCAAGGCTTTTTCTATAACCGGAGAAAAATCCTTTTCATCAGAAATATGAACCATATCAGGATATCCGACCACAGAAGTTGTAAACACCCTGTCACGATAACTGTCTTTAACAGGCATTATACAGTTTGTTGTAAAAAGTATAGGAGCCGGAATATCAGCAAATTCCTTTTGCTGGTTTTGCCACGCAGTGCCAAAATTCCCCTTTAGATGAGGATATTTTTTAAGCTCCGGATAAGCGTGACAGGGCAGCATTTCTCCGTGTGTATAGATATTTATACCTTTGTCTTTTGTTTGTTCCAAAAGTATAGCCAAATCCCTAAGATCATGCCCCGTTACAACAATAAACGGCCCTTTTTCTATATTTGTTGTGACTTTTACAGGCACGGGGGTTCCGTAAGTTTCTGTATTGGCTCTATCCAAAAGCTCCATGCATTTTAAGTTTATCTCTCCAGTCTTTAATACAAGTGCCAACAACTCATCTGTCCCCAAATCAGAAGCAAGCGCATTCAAAGCTTCATAAAAGAAATCGTCAACAGCTTTGTTCGTATAGCCGAGAACCCTTGCGTGATGGGCATAAGCAGCTATCCCTCTAAGGCCGAAAAGAATCAAAGATTTCAAGCTTCTTATATCTTCATCCGCTGTCCAGACAGATTTTATATCAAATTTTTTATCGCAATTTTTTGCAGCGTCCACTCTGTCTATGTATCTTTGGATAGCATCATTATCAAAGTTTACGTTTGTTATGGTAACAAACAGGCCGTTTATAATAAGTTCTGTAATTTCTTCCGTTTTTTCACAGCAGCCTGCCAGCTCTATTAAAGAATCCGTCAATTTGTCCTGCAAATTTGCCGTGTCGGCTTTTTTTCCGCAAACTCCCTGCGCCTTGGTACATCCGCTGCCGCAAGCAGTCTGTTCACATTGAAAACAAAACATTTGAGTCATATTATTAAATCTCCTTTAGTAATATTCACCATAAAATTGTACAAAAAGATTCGACTCTACACATCAATATATTTTCTATAATCAAATGATTTAAGTTAAGTGCTTTTACGTATATCACAAACAAATCAAGCATTGTTAAGCAATGTTTAATAACCCCAAACTCCATGTTGGCGGATTTTTTGTTTGGGTTATAATATTAAACGTAGTACAGTAATCGGACTTTAGACGGAACCAGTCGGGGCAGCGGACAATTTCCAAAGCACAAAACCCTTCCTAGTATGTTAAAGCCCATAGAAAAGGAGAAAACGATGCCGGTAGCATCAATGATTGATTTACTCGAAGCAGGTGTACACTTCGGACACCAGACTCAAAGATGGAACCCCAAAATGAAACCGTATATCTACGGTGCAAGAAACGGAATCTATGTTTTAGACTTAAGAAAAACTTCTGACAAACTGGATGAAGCATACGAAATCGTTAAAGAATTCGCCGCAAGAGGCAAAAACGTACTTTTTGTAGGTACAAAAAAACAAGCTACAGAAGTTGTTGCTGAAGAAGCTCAAAGATGCGGTATGTATTATATCAACAGAAGATGGTTGGGCGGTTTGTTAACAAACTTTGAAACTATCAGAGGCAGAGTTAACAAATTGAGAGAACTTGAAGAATTTGTAAACTCCGGCCACATTGAAAAACTTCCGAAAAAAGAAGTTGTTCAAATGACTAAAAAACTCGAAAAATTGTCAAAAACATTAGGCGGTATCAAAGAAATGCGCGGTATGCCTGATATCATCTTTGTTGTTGACCAGAAAAAAGAAGACATTGCTATTGCAGAAGCTAACAAATTGCATATCCCTGTAATTTGTCTTGCTGATACAAACGCAAATCCGGACGGAATCGACTACATCATCCCCGGTAACGATGATGCTATCCGTTCTATCAGATTGATTGCTTCAAAACTTGCTGATGCTGTTTTGGAAGGCAAACAGTTAAGAGAAAACAAAGCTGTAGGTGCTAAAGCAGAAACTATCAAGGCTGAAGATGCCGGTGTATCTGCAGAAGAAGTAAAAGAAGAAACAAAGGAAGAAGCTCCTGCTGAAGCTTAATTAAATTTAAAAGATTAAGGGCTTTGCCTCAGGCTTGTCCAAACAAGACACAGTGCAAGGCTCTTAATTTTATTGTTATCAAATAAAATTAGAGAGGATAAGTTTATGACAGTAACTGCTGCTATGGTAAAAGAGCTTAGAGAAAAAACCGGTGCAGGTATTCTCGACGCAAAAAAAGCATTGACTGAAAACAACGGAGATATGGAAAAAGCTATGGAATACCTTCGTCAAAAAGGTATCGCTTCTGCTGAAAAGAAAATGGGCAGAATCGCTGCTGAAGGCCTTGTTGATTCTTATATTGAAGGCAACACAGGTGCTTTGATTGAAGTAAACTGCGAAACAGACTTCGTTGCTAAAAATGAAGAATTTAAAACTCTTGTTAAAAACCTCGCAAAACAGGTTGTTGCAACAAAACCCGCTAATGTTGAAGAACTTTTAGCTTCTACATGTGCAGAATGCGGACAAAAAATCGAAGACGTTATCAAAGAAAAAGTTGCAACTATCGGTGAAAAAATCACTGTAAGAAGATTTGTTATTGTTGAAGGCAACCCCGCATCATACATCCACAACGGAAAAATCGGTGTATTGCTCAACACTGACAAAGCTGACGAAGCTATGGAAAAAGATATCTGTCTGCACATTGCTTCTAATGCTCCGGAATTTGTTTCAAGAGAAGAAATTCCGCAATCTGTTATCGATGAAGAAACAAGAATCGAAATGGGCAAAGAAGACCTTGCAAAAAAACCTGAAAACATCAGAGCTAAAATTGTTGAAGGCAGAATCAACAAACTCATGGCTTCCAGATGTCTTTTGGAACAACCGTTTGTTAAAAATCCTGACATCACTGTTGCACAGCTGGTTGAAGGCAAACTTAACATCAAATCCTTTGTACGTTACGTACTGGGTGAAGGTCTTGAAAAAAGACAGGACAACTTTGCAGAAGAAGTTGCAAGCCAGATGGCAGGCAATTAGTTTTTAACTAAAATTCGGTTATTTTAATATAAAAGCCCTTTGTTTTATCCAAAACAGAGGGCTTAATTTTTGAAAAAGTTAAATATATTAGATGATTTTTCTGGACAAAAAAATATAATATCATAGTGGTATAATCTATCTGAAAATAATGTTTTTATAACTTTTTATTTATAACCGGAAGGTACAATATATGTCAGAAGCATTAAATATTGATGAATTTTTAAAAAAAGCAGTTGCTCTGGGTGCGTCAGACGAACATATAATAGTAGGCCAGCCGCCATTTGTCAGAATCAACGGCTTTATGAAAAAAGTTGCAATGCCTGTAATAACAAAATCAGATATATCTGAAATGATTTTGCACATAGCACCAGAAAACATTGCACATGAACTCGATACAGAAAAAGACATTGACTTTATTTACGAAATTAAAGGTTGTTCAAGATTCCGTGTAAACTACAGCCGCAGACTGGGCAGCCCAGCTATTGTTTTGAGGAACATTCCCTATCATATCCCGACTGTACAGGAGCTTCGCCTGCCTGAAGTCATAAATACTTTTTCAAAATTCCAAAGCGGCCTTGTTATAGTCACAGGCCCGACAGGCAGCGGCAAAAGTACAACGCTCGCTTCTGTTATAAATCAAATAAACTTGCAGGAATATAAAAACATTATCACTATCGAAGACCCTATAGAATATATCTTTGATTGCAAAAAGAGTATGGTATCTCAAAGACAAATCGGCCCCGATGTTGTTTCTTTTGCCAACGGCGTAAAATATGCCCTTAGACAAGACCCTGATGTTATTCTTATCGGAGAAATCAGAGATTTGGAAACAATGGACGCTGCATTAAAAGCTGCAGAAACAGGCCACCTTGTACTGGCAACTTTACACACAAACGGTGCAATCCAAACAGTCAACAGAATCGTAAACCTGTTTGATGAAAGCAATAGAATACTTGCAAGAAAAAGAGTGGCAGAAACTCTTCGAGCAGTTGTTGCGCAAAAGCTTGTTTATTCACAAGAAAAAAACAAAAGATTTCCGGCCTGCGAAATCATGATAGTCACACCGACAATCAAAGACTACATCATGAAATCAGAAAGCGATGAAATCTACAGACTTATTTCCAACAACGCATCAGAAGGAATGATTACGCTCAACCAGTCACTGGCAGCACTGGTTAACGAAGGTCTGATTTCCGGTGACGAAGCAATGAACAGCTCAAGCGAACAAAACGAATTGAGCAAAATGCTCCGTGGTGTTTATGTTTAAAGTGTTTGCCTGCGGCAGAATATACAAAAGACTTTACAAAACTTTTCACAAACACAACAGAATTTGATATTACAAAAATAGTAATTAATAATATTTTATATGAATAGTTGAGGACGGGGTAAAGATTATTGAACAAGAAAAAGAGTTGTGTAAAAAATTTAATAGCAGGCTTTGTAATAGCGGGTATAATGCAAACAGGCACATTTGCGGCACAAACACAAACAACTGCGCCTCAGCCGCCTATGATGAAACCTGCTGTTAACACTTATGACAAACCGGCAAATTTTGTTGAAAACACAAAAAACAACAATGCAAAGAAAAAAATAGAAGTTTATACCGACAAAAACGGAAACCCTATTTCTAAAGAGCAGAAAGAACGCTCTGAAGAACTGAAAAAAGTATACAAAAAAGTCACTAAAGATGAAAAAATCATGGAAGCTCTTGAGCTTATGAAAGGCGGACTGGCTGATTTTTCAAGACGCGCAATAATGGGCAATAATCTATCAGGAAAGCCAATAATGATTGATTTTGAAGACCTGAGCAAATTCGGTCAGACCTATGCAAACTTTGATGCACTCGGCTGGAAGAAAAAAGACAAACTCTATATCTACATAAACCAGAAGCATCAGGATGCGCCGGCACCGGCTCTTGCTGCAGTTTTGGCACACGAGGCTCTGCATCAGGATGATTTCAATTCTCTCAATGAAGAAACCTATGCCTGGACACTAGAGGCTGCCGTATGGACAAAGTTTACGGAAAAAAATCCAAAATACAATGACAGCATGCATCCGCTTGTTGTAAGAGAAAACACCCTCAAAAAACTCTTTATAAAAGGGAATTACACAAGCAAATATATCAGAAAAACCGTATTTACAAATCCGGGGTATGCAAACCTTCCCTCTCGCTCTCCGGGATTTGAAGACGATGACCTGTAATTTTAATTATTTCTTTTTTAAAACCACATAAACAGGATTGTAAGTCAGAGTGACTTTATCATTCATGCCAAAACATTTTTTGTAATAATCTTCAAAATGTTTTAGCTTTGACACAGTCCAGTTTAGTGGTTTTATGCCGTTTGTTCCGGAATTTTTTATATGTTTTAAAACATCCAGCGGAGTGTTAAAACATAAAGTCTGGACATTTTCTTCAAAACACACTATCTCAAACCCGCAGCCGCATTTTTCTTTGAGAGTTTCCGTTTTTAAATATTCCAGAGAAACACCCGTTGTATCCTTTATTTCTTTATAATTCTGCTCGCCAAAAGTAGTGAAGGCAAAATACCCGCCGTCATTTAATGCATTATGCATTTTTATCAAAAGCTCATCAATATCCGCAATCCACTGCATAACAGCATTGGACAAAATCAAATCATAAGTTTCTTCTATCCGAATTTTTTCTATATCGCCTGACAAAAATTTTGCATTGTCTATAATATTTTTTATACAAAATTCCGACTCTTCTATTATGTCGTTTGCGCAGTAATTTAGAAACGATATTTGATTCAAAATATTTTTTGACAAAAACCCTGTACCTGCGCCGAATTCAAAAACATTAGAAAAATTACGCCCGCAATTACAAAGCACCAAATCAATAAGATGTGCTGCCATTTCTTTTTGTATAACAGCAGAATCATCATAGGTGTTTATGCACTTTTGAAATCTGAATTTTACAAGATTTTTGTCCAGCATTTTTAAAATAATTCTTCTAACGAACCGTAATTATAAAACGGAAAATGACCTGTCTGCAGCTCAATTTTTTCTGCAAACGTATCATTATTCCAAAAATTTAATTGATTTCTTGTAGGGACGCATCTGTCATGCATTGCAATATACACTCTATCAAATTTACGCACCGGAACAGGCAACCGGGGAACATAACGTTTCATCCCTATTAATTCTGCTGTACAGCTTTGAGCATTTCTTTTTGGCAAATGTTTTTCAAAAATTTCAAAATGTTCTTTTGCTTTTTCACCGCCAAAAAGCCTCTGTCGAAACTTAACCACGCTGTCAGAATCCATTTTTTCCGTCAATTCAAACTGCCTTACCGGAACGCCGAGTTTGTCATCAACAGGGATAAGAGTTCCGCTTATTGCAACAGAAAAATCCAATTTTAAATTTTCAGGCAGTTTTGCAATCCCAGAAGCGTACACGCCATAAGAAAATGCCAGAAGTTTTACGCTTTTGTATTTTGAAAAATCAAAATTGAAAAAGTCCTCACACTCCGGCACGGTATAATCATATACATACAAAACATCACTGGTGTTTTTCAGGATAGAGAAAGGATTTTCATCCATTCCCCATCCGCAAAAAAACAAAATCAAATTATCACTGTTATTGTTTTGAAGATATGTTTTCATTTTTTATCAAATTACACGGCTTTTTTTATTCTGTAAACGACTCTGTCTTTGCCGAGAAGAACAAGAGTAGCGACCATATCAGCCCCGTGAGTACGACCTGTCACAGCTGCTCTGATTGCCCACATTGTTTCTTTCGGTTTTATACCGTGTTGTTCTTTAAAGTATGTTCTCAAATCAGCAAGCTGCTCGTGGAGTTTTTCTTCGTCTTCAAAATCCCATTTATCAAGTTCATTTTCAATTACGTAAGGCAAAACTTTTTTTGCAACTTCGCCGTTCAAGATTTTTTCCTGAACCTCAGGTTCAATTTCTACATCTTTGCCAAAGAAATATTTTGTATCATTTGTCAATTCTGAAAGAATAGTAATAGGTTCTCTTGTTACTTCGACTATTCTTTGCAGCTGTTTTTCAGTATATTCGCTCAAATCATAGCAGGACAGATACGGTTTTACACGTTCTGTAAGTTTTGCCAGATCCATTTTTTTAATATACTGACCGTTCATCCAGTTCAATTTGTCATATTCAAAAATAGAGTTTGAAGAAGAAACTTCGGCAATTCTAAAATCAGCAGCAATTTCATCCAGTGTTTTTATCTCATGACCGTCAGAAGGCGACCAGCCAAGCAAAGCAACAAAGTTTACAAGAGCTTCTGTCAAATAACCCTTTTCCACAAATTCAGAAACTGCAGTAGCACCGTGTCTTTTTGAAAGTTTGCTTCTGTCCGGAGCAAGAATCATACCAAGGTGTCCGAATTTTGGCACTTCCGCACCGAGTGCATTGTAAATCATGATTTGTTTTGCAGTGTTTGAAATGTGGTCTTCACCTCTAATGATATGAGAAATTTTCATCTCCATATCATCGATTACAACAGCAAAGTTGTAAGTCGGTGTGCCGTTAGATTTCATAATTACAAAATCACCAATCAACGAATTGTCAAAATGCAAATGACCTTTTACCATATCATCATAAGAAGTTTCGCCTTCCGGAACATGGAATCTTATTGAAGGTTTTCTGCCTTCTGCTCTGAGTTTTTCTTTTTCTTCTTCACTCAGGTTACGGCATTTGCCTGAATATTTGTGAGGTCTTTTATTTTTAATAGATTCTTCTTTTTCTGCGTCCAATTCTTCCTGAGTACAGAAGCATTCGTATGCATAACCCATTTCAACAAGTTTTTGTGCATATTTTGGATAAATATCAAACCTGTCGGACTGCTGATACGGGCCATAAGGGCCGCCGACATCCGGACCTTCATCCCAGTTCAAACCGAGAGCCTTTAAGCTGTCATAAATATTATCTATATAAGCCTGACTGGAACGATCGAGGTCTGTATCTTCTATTCTCAAAATATATTTGCCGTTATTTTTCTTTGCAAACAAATAATTAAACAAAGCTGTTCTTGCTGTACCTATATGCAAGTTTCCGCTCGGCGAAGGAGCGATTCTTACCCTAACTTCATCCAAAGTTGTCATTTTTTTCTCCATTTCTTTTCCTCGTAATTATAATTTTACATCAAACAATAAAATCAAGGAAAAATTTTCATACATTCAGCCAGCATATAGCCAACTTATTCCAATTACCTGCCTTACCGGATAATAAAAAAGCCCCGTAATCATACGAGGCTTTTTTTATTTTGAACGAATCTGTTAACAACCAACTATTTCTGGTATAAAACTTCACCCATTGTAGTGTTAGCAGGTAATGCTTTTTGCGGGTAAATAGCGACTGTGAAGATATCAAAGATACGAGTTGTAGCTGTAGTTGGTCTGTTTGGACCTTTCATACCGTTAACGTCAACAACAACAACTGAACAGATGTTACCAGTAGTAGCCTGGTCGTTAGCGTTACAGTTAGAAGACGGGCCGTTCAATGCACCTTGAGCTGTACCATAAGCTCTAAACCACATACCATCTGCTGTATACATAGCAGTGTTAGCATTATCAGATGACATAACGTTTAATCTTTGAGTCATCAAATGATAGAAGTTTGTCAAAGAGTAGTCAGTAGCATCTCTACCGTCTAATGCATAGTTCAAAGTAACAGCTTGGTTAATCATAGATACAGCTTTTTTGAAAGCAGCTCTGTATTCTTGTTGAGCTGTAGACTGCATCAATGAAGGAATTGTCATAGCAGCGATTACACCGATAATCATCAATGTAACTAAAACTTCCGCTAAAGTAAAACCTGATTTTTTGTTCATAAGATCCTCTTTCTTTTCTTATTTAAAATCTTGTTATTTTCTTAGCATGTATGAGCTAACTAATTTTACTTTATCACTATAAAACATTACTTTAAAAAAAGCAATACTTAATATAATTAATTCCCACAATTAAAGTATTCTAAACACTAATTCGTATTTTTGTTATAAAATGTTTACATGTTTAAATATGATTTGATAGTTGTCGGTTCGGGTCATGCCGGATGTGAAGCGGTTCTTGCGGCATCAAAACTCGGATTAAAAAGTTTGTTAATAACCCTTAATCTTGAACACATTGCACTGATGCCATGCAACCCTGCAGTAGGCGGCCCTGCAAAATCCTGTCTTGTGCGTGAAATAGACGCTCTGGGCGGCGTAATGGGAATTGTTACGGATGCTACATATATCCAGATGAAAACCCTGAACTCGTCAAAAGGCCCTGCAGTAAGAGCATTGCGTGCGCAATCAGACAAAAAAGAGTACATGTCCTACATGCGTCACATTATTGAGTGTAACCCTAACATTTCTTTAAAACAGACCATGGCGACATCACTCATAGTGGAAAACAACGAAGTTAAAGGCGTTATTGACGAATTCGGGCTGGAATACCACGCCCCTACTGTCATTTTAACAACAGGAACATCTCTGGAAGGGAAATGCTATGTCGGGCTTCAATACGTCAACGCAGGCAGAATGGGAGAACGTGCTGCAACAGGTCTTTCAGAATCTCTTATAAAAAACGGCCTGACACTCAAACGACTCAAAACAGGAACACCGGCCAGAGTGGATTCCAGAACAATTGACTATTCAAAAATGACGATTCAGCCCGGGGACGAACAGCTCAGATTCTTCTCTTTTGAACCGGACAGACCGATAAGAAAGCAATATCCGTGCTATCTTACCCGCACAACAGAAAAAACCCATGAAATCATAAAAAACAATCTGGACAAATCCCCGCTGTATGCAGGTCTGATTCACGGCATCGGCCCCAGATACTGCCCTTCTATTGAAGATAAGGTTATAAGATTTGCAAACAACCCTTCTCATCACATATTTATCGAGCCTGAAGGCAAAGATACTTACGAAATTTATGTGCAGGGATTTTCGACCAGTCTTCCTGCCGAGGTACAAATCCAAATGCTACATTCACTGCCGGGGCTGGAGAATGTTCATATAATAAAACCTGCTTATGCAGTAGAATACGATGCTGTACCGGCACTGCAGCTGAGCCACTCGCTGATGACCAAAAAAATTAAAGGACTGTTTTGCGCAGGCCAAATCAATGGTACGAGCGGATACGAAGAAGCCGCGGCTCAAGGGCTTGTTGCAGGGATAAACGCCTTCAATTATTTAAACAACAAAGAAATGCTGGAACTTTCAAGAAGCAACTCCTATATTGGTACGCTTATAGACGACCTTGTCACAAAAGATATACAGGAGCCTTACAGGATGCTTACTTCCCGTTCGGAATACAGGCTGCTTTTGCGTCAGGACAATGCAGACGAGCGTCTTACTCCGATAGGACACAAAATCGGACTCATCAGCGACGAAAGATATCAGCGTTTTCTGGAAAAACAAAACAAAATTGAGCAGGAAATAGAAAGACTCAAGTCACAAAAAGTTTCTCCAACAGAAGAAAACAACAATATTCTTGCAAAATACAACGAAAGCATAGAAAGAGGCATGAAGCTTGCCGAGCTAATCAAACGTCCGAATATTACTTATGAAGTTTTAAAAGAGCTGGACAAAGATACCCGTGACCTCAACCTGCCCTCTGATGTATATGAAGAGGCAGAGATAAAAATCAAATACGACGGCTACATAAAAAGACAAAACCAGCAGGTGGAAACTCTTGACAGACTGGAAAAAATAAAGATTCCTGCAGATATAAACTATGACGAGCTTACTCATATTTCTACAGAAACACGGGAAAAACTCGCAAAAGTCCGTCCTGCCACACTGGCTCAGGCCTCACGCATAGGCGGGGTAAAACCTGCTGATATATCTGTTTTAATGGTTATGCTCAGCCGCAGATAATATGTTAACAAAATACTTTTCTGGCTTCTTCTCTGTCATCAAAGTGGATGGTTTTATCTTTTAATATTTGATAATCCTCATGCCCTTTGCCGGCAAGCACGACTACATCGTTTTCTTTTGCAATGTTTTTCAACATAGAAATTGCTGTTCTTCTGTCAGGTTCAACATAAACCTTTTGCGTATTAACAGACTTGATACCTGCCAGAATATCAGAAATAATCAGCTGAGGGTCTTCTGTTCTCGGGTTGTCAGAAGTAACGACAACTATATCCGCTGCCTCATCCGCAATCTTGCCCATTTTAGGACGTTTTGTAGCATCTCTGTCCCCGCCGCAGCCAAACATACAAATCAAATTGCTGTCTTTTGGCGTAAGTTCTCTTGCAGCCTTTAAGACATTTTCCAGTCCGTCCGGCGTATGGGCATAATCCACTATCACGAGAGGTTTTTTGCTCACAATCTCAAATCTGCCGTCGACACTCTTTGTTTCTTCCAGTGCTTTTATACAAATTTTTGCATCAAAGCCCATTGCAATGCCTGCAGCCAGTGCAGCGAGCGCATTGTAAACACTAAACATCCCGTTCATTTGCAAATTGACAGGGAACACTTCATTTCCTATTTTGCAGTTAAACTTAGCTCCATGTATTGAAAAATCAATATCACAAGCAGTAATATCCGCACTGTTTTTTATTCCGTACGTATAAACCTTTACCCCGTCAGGGATTACATCTTTAAAACGCTGTGCATAGCTGTCATCATTATTTATAACGGCAAATCCGCCTTTTTTGAGGTTTTTGAACAAAATTGCCTTTGCCTCAAAATAGTTGTTCATTGTAATGTGGTAATCCAAATGGTCCTGTGTAAGGTTTGTAAAAACAGCACCATCAAAGTCGCAGCCGCCCACACGATTTTGTTCCAAAGCGTGGGAGCTAACTTCCATGGCAACATACCCGATTCTTTTTTTATTAATCATATCCAGAGTTTTTTGCAATTCCGGAGCCTGAGGGGTGGTATGTTTTGCATCGTGGTAACTGTCAGCAGCAGACAATTTATAGCCCAGAGTCCCGATTAAAGCGCACTCATTATCCTCTCCGGCGTCTTCTACTATTCTCTGGATAAGGTGTGTGACTGTTGTTTTTCCGTTAGTACCTGTTACACCTATCAAAGTCAAATTTTTAGACGGATAATTGTAAAATGCAGAAGCAAAATCAGCTATCTGATGACGAGTGGACTTTACAATTATTTGTGGAACATCAATATCATCAAGTTGTTTTTCCGCAACTATTGCACAGGCACCGTTTTCCACAGCCATTTTTGCATAATCATGCCCGTCAGACACTTCGCCTTTCAAACACACAAAAAGCTCTGAAGGCCTTATTGTTTTGGAATTGTATGATATTCCTTCAACATCAACATCCTTAAAATTTATTTTTTCTTCAATCTGTATATCTTTGATTAGTTCACTCAGTTTCATACATTAGTCCTTTATAGTCTTTTTAACAGTTGTTTTGTCAGGAGGGATATTCATAATACGGGCAGTCTGCATTGCAACTTCTCTAAATACAGGAGCCGCAACAGTGCTTCCCCACAAAGCACCTTTTGACGGTGAGTCAATAACGACATAAATCTCTACCTGCGGATTGCTTGCAGGTAAAAAGCCGATAATAGACGTCACAAGTTTATTTGTATAACCGCCATTATTTGAAGATTTTCTTGCTGTACCTGTTTTTGCAGCAACGTGATAATCATCAAGATTTACAGGCGATTTTGAACGACCTATACTTCCTGCGAGTAATTTTGTTACGGCATGAGCGGTTTCAGGGCTGACTGTTTGTATATGTTTTATTTTTTTAGCCTCTTCTTCCGGCGAATATTTAATTACATGCGGTGTAACCCTGACACCGTTATTTGCAATAGCAGAAATAGCAGAAGCCATTTGGATTGCTGTGACAGAAATACCATAACCATAACCAATAGTTGCATGTGTGGATTTATACCAATCACTCACAGGCGGGATAATACCTCTTGATTCTCCGGGGAGGTCAATGCCTGTTTTTTCACCTATTCCAAATTGCTTAAGCATATTATAATGCTCTTGCTTTGTCATCATCAAAGCTGCTTTTACACTGCCAACATTGCTTGAATGTTCGAAAAGATAATACAAATCTATATTTCCGGGGAACGGCTTCGTGCTATAATCATAATTTTTGATTGGCCATTTGTCGATTTCTATCTTTCCTGTATCAAGAATTTTTGAATGCTCGTTGAGTCGGCCTGTTTCTATTGCAGAAGATATTGTCAAAACCTTAAAAGTTGACCCAGGCTCAAATACATCACTCAATGTCCAGTTTGTCAGCTGAGTAAGAGTCGCCTTTTTATAATTATTCGGATTGTATGTAGGATAAACAGCATAACCCAATATTTCACCGTTTTTGGGGTTCATAACAATAACCGTACCACGAAGCGCGCCTTTTTCTTTGATTACTTTATTAAGCTCTACCTCACAAACATGCTGTATTGCAGAATCTATGGTCAAAGTAATAGACTTGCCCCTCAAAGGCGTAGTTGTTGCGGCAGGGTCTGTATTAACCTCATAGATAATATCACCGTCAGGTGTTTTTTCAAAGTTTACATCCTGTTCAACTTCTTCTAGTTTATCTTTGGCGGTAAGCTCGACTCCTGCAGCCAAATCAGCGTCCGGATTATAATATCCGAGAATATGGGCGGCCATTGTACCCTGCGGGTAGACACGCTCATTTTTTTTTCCGAGGCTTATTTCCCTAAGCCCCAATTTTCTTATCTTTTGCGCAGTTGTTCTCGGGACATCTTTTTTCAAAACTATAATTTTTTCATCCTGTGCAAGTTTTTTTGCCAGCTGATTTTTATTTACTCCAAGAATAGGCGCAAGTATTGCTGCCAGTTCATTAGGTGTATGGTCAAAATATTCCTGATGGGCATATACATCAAAAGAAGTTTTGTCAGATGCCAGTTTTATACCGTTTCTGTCAAGAATAGCTCCACGCATAACAAAGCTCTTTGCGCTTCTCTGGCGTTTTGCCTGACCACGGTAGTCTTTTACATCTATGACCATAATCAAAAACAAATAACCTGCAATGACAAAGCTTATCACTATACAGAGGATTTGCCACAGTATCAGTTTGTTATCAAATTCTTTAAACTTCTCTTTATCGCTTTTATAATTCTTATAATTCCGTCCCATAAACTAAATTATACTATACGCAGTTTTTTTGAGCTTATTAATTTATGTAAAATTATTAAATAAAATACAAAAAAGCCCTGCTTTATGCAGAACTTTTTTAAAATTTTAATAAATTTAAGACTAACCTCTGATACCTAGTTTTTTAATGAGTTCTCTGTATTCTTCGAGGTTTTGTTTTTTAACATAAGCCAGAAGTCTTTTTCTCTGACCTACCATCATCAAAAGACCGCGTCTGCCCTGAAAGTCTTTTTTGTTAGCCTTCAAGTGTTCTGTCAATTCAGAAATTTTTTGAGTCAACAAAGCGATTTGAACTTCGGCTGAGCCTGAATCTTTTGCATCTTTACCGAATTTTTTGATGATTTCTGCTTTTTCTTCTTTTGCTAAATTTATTGCCATTTTGTTTTCCTTTTTCTAATTTTAATAAGTTTAAGTTGGTGGCGTAAACTCAATAAAATTATTTATCGTTCCTATAGCATAACACCTAAAACACTTACGTCAAGCATGACTTAGATACTAAATTAAAACAGACAAAAAATTCTTTGTTAAAAAACAAAAATTTAAGTTACATATTTTTACAAAAAATACAGCAAATGTTATTATGAAATAAAGTGGCCGACAAAACATTATCAGGGGAGAATTATGGAAAACAATAACAAACCGGTTGTAAAACTTATAGCAAAACCTCAAAACCTTTTAAAAACTATATACACAGCCTGCAGAACCTGCTACAGCGCAGATTCGCCGGTAAACATATATGACAAAGCCGATGATGAACAAAAAATGCTCAATCTTATTGAAAGAGTAATCTCCTCAGGCCACTATTCAACAATAGAACACATTCAGGTATCTTTTGCCATTTCCAATGTATCAAGAGCATGCACACACCAGCTCGTGCGTCACAGACACATGTCCTTTTCCCAAAAATCACAACGCTATGTAAAAGAAAAAGGACAGTTTGATTACATTACTCCGCCGACTATAGAAAAAAATCCCGAATTGCTTAAAAAATACAACGATTTTATGGGCAAAGTTTCGGAATTTTATCTTGAAATGACAGAAGCAGGCATACCCGCAGAAGATGCCCGTTTTGTACTCCCCAATGCAGCAGCCAGCTCTCTTGTCGCTTCTTTGAACTTGAGAGAACTTATTCATCTGGCAAACATAAGACTCTGCACCCGTGCGCAATACGAAATCCGCATTATGGTCAAGATGATGTGCGAGGAGCTTTTAAAAGAAGAGCCTTGGCTTTCTAAATATCTCGTGCCGAAATGTGAACGACTCGGCTACTGCGACGAGGACAAATGCTGCGGCAGAAAAATTAAAAAAGAAGAATTTTTAGCAAAATTATAATATTTCATATAGTCAACTGACTCCGACTACTTCTTGGATTTTCTTCACGCTCGGACAGTTTCGCCTTTTGTGCTTTGCACAAGCAGGCGCAATGTCCTCGCTCCCCGGGTTTTACCCGTCCGAAAATCCGCTTATAGAACCTGTGCATTTGGCAAGTCCGTTTTATTCAACAAGTCCGGCACAGGCAAAGTGCATGGGGTCACTTCACAAGCTACAAGCGAAACCGACTCAGACATTCTTTAAATCCTGCTTCGGGTCATCCGTTACCTGTTTAAAATCGAATTTTGATTTTAAAAATTCAATCATTCCCGGAGTTATTGTATTTGAGGTGCATTTTGGCAGATAAATATTTTTTATCCCTAGATACCTCAAATTAAATAAGTGTGAAATCGTATGCAGATTGCACGTCGTAATAAACACGCTGACAGGAAATTTATCCAAATCAATATGCTCTTTTATGCGGGCAATGATTTTGTAAATCAAAGAAGAATTAAAGAAAGAATTAAAATAAAGTATATTTTCTTTTGAAGAAGGAATTGTCGTAGAAATTACATAATAATCAGAAGGCAGATTCTTCTCCATCTCGCTAAAATAAGCCGACTGGATAGCTGCATGATTCAAAAGCCCTACAACAATCAGTTGTTTAATCTTCTTGTTTTTAATTTTTTCAATAATTTCATCTGCTTTCTGCATAACAGAATCCTCATCATATCCGACTTTTATCTGAGCGAGCCTGTGATTGCTGTCAAAGCCTGTTGAATTTTCAGCAGCTTTTATGAGCGGAAGAAAATTGTTGTCCTCTATCCTTGTCATCCCCTTGCCGGCAATTATATTTGTCGTAAAGAGTCTGCCCCTGTACAATCTGTCAAGAAGATATTGAAAATTCCTTATAACAAGCACAGGTCCCTTAAAAGAAGCAAAATCAAACTGTACACTATCCAGCGACATTTGATAATGTCCTTTCAGATTTTTATATTTTGCAAATTTTGGATATGCATGAGCAACTACCAGCCCGTTATGGGTATAAACATTTATATCTGTATCAATAGCCGACTCGAGCAAATTTTCCAAATCTTTAAGATTTTGTCCGGAAACAAGAATGGATTTGCCTTTTTCAACACCTACTTCCACATCATTGAGAGTGATTTTTCCGTAATATTCTTCTTTAAACTGATGAAGTTTTTGATGAATTTGGTAATTAATACGAGAAAAATCATTTATTTTTTTTATGAGTTTTGTTTCTGTCATTGCAGAAAAATTGAGATTGTTAAAAAGCCTCAAAATCCCGTCTTCTTCCGGAACATAGTCCTCTGTATAGGCTTTTAGCTCTGTTAGCCTTATACTCGCACTTTTTATCAGGTTCAATATAATTTCATAAAGATTTTTTATATCAGGATTCATTATCTTGTTGCGTTGAATAGCCTGCTGTTCACCCTGATTTACAATAGAAGAAAGGTCAAATTTTTCAAACTTTATATTTGATTTCAAAATCTGACAATCTATATTCTTTTTGTCGCAAAAATTTATATAGGCCTCTTTTACCTCTTCCTTTGCTTTATGAATTTCTTTTAAAATACGCTCAAACTCATCACGGTTGAACTCATAACCAATCAAAAACAATGACAGATAATTTATTATCTGGTTTTTAAACTTTTTGTTTTCATAGCCGAGTTCCTGCATTTTTATGTAATAGTAGGTAATTTGCTTTAACTCATAAAGCAAAACCTCCATCAAAGAATAAACTATCGGGTCTATACTGCAATAGCCGTCGATTGCGCAGTCATTATAGCCAAGTTTTTCGCCGTAATTTCTGTCAAAATCCTGCGCAGCTGCACTTCTTTTATCCTGTCCTGAATTTTCGTTTGCAAATTGATTAAACATAAACGTATTTTAAAAAACAATATTGCAAAAACCATTAGCTAAAAGGCCAATTCAATTATGCCCGATTTTGCCAATCATTTGGATTATGACTGCATTTTAAAATCTATAGTATAATTTGATATCAAATATACAAAATTATTAAAGGGGGCAAGGTTTTTATGAAAAATATTAAAAAACTATTTATTCTGGCTTTATTTGCATTTTTCTGCATAACCCAGAATGTTTTTGCGATGGATTATTCCGTCTACAAACTCGATAACGGCCAAACAGTCATTATAAAAGAAGTCCACGACAACCCGATAGTAACAATTGACACGTGGATAAAAACAGGCTCTATAAACGAAAATGACAAAAATAACGGTGTGGCTCACTTTCTGGAGCATCTGTTCTTTAAAGGGACAACAAAACATCCGACAGGTGAATTCGACAGAATACTGGAATCTAAAGGCGCACAAACAAATGCTGCAACGAGCAAAGATTTTACACACTATTACATAACCCTGCCTTCAAAATATTTTGAAACAGCAATCGACCTGCACGCAGACATGCTGATGAACCCTCTCATCCCCCGCAAAGAACTGGAAAAAGAACGCAAAGTAGTAATAGAAGAAATAGCAAAAACAAATGACAATCCTGAAAACAAACTGTATGAAAATATGGTGCAGTCATTTTATATAAACCATCCTTACAAAAGAAAAGTAATAGGCAAAAAAGAGATTATAGAGAACATTTCCAGAGAAGAAATCTTCAATTTTTACAACAGCTGGTACAATCCGTCTAATATGATTACCGTTGTTGTCGGAGATATTGACACAACTCAGGCTCTGGATTTGATAAAAAAGAACTTTAACAGACCCGAAGCAAAAAACTGCAAAAATCCAAAATACAAATCAGATAAAAATATCGAAAAACAAATCGAAATCACTGCAAAAGACAAAGTCAAAAACGGCTATATGCTGATAGGCTTTAGAGGAGTTCCGCAGGAAAACAGAGCAGACAGCTACGCTCTTGATGTTCTTGCCACCATCCTTGGCGACGGCCGCACCTCAAAACTCTATCAGGCAGTTAAGGAACAAAAACAGCTTGCTTACAGCATTTCAGCAGGACACGCTTCTATGAAAGATGACAGCCTTGTGTTTGTAAGAGCAAACTTTACACCGGAAAACAAGGACAAAGTAAAAAAAGCTATTTTTGACGAAATTACAAAAGTAAGAAACGGCAATATAGACGAGCAGGAAATTTCCACCGCAAAAAATATTATAGAGAGAGATACCTTCTACGCAAGAGAATCTACCTCAAACATTGCCAACGAACTCGGATACACCACTCTTGTTTACGGTGATGCAAAATATTATGACGAATACATAGACAACATCAAAAAGGTTACAAAAGCCGATTTGATAAGGGTTGCAAAAAAATATCTGAACCCGAATCACGCAGTAATCTCCATAATGCTTCCGGACACGGCTCCTGAGGAAAACATTAAAAAGATAAACAATGTTGCACACCCAAAACCCGTTGTTATCAAAAAAGAAAAAAATATTACCCAGTACAAACTATCCAACAATCTGAACCTTATTATAAATCACAACACGCTCAATGATATTGTTGCTATGGAAATTTATGCCAAAGGCGGAAATTTTATTGAAAAAAAAGCAGGCACAGGCACAATAACAGCGTCAGTTATGATGAAAGGCACAAAAAAATATTCCCAGATAGATTTGTCACAGACAATGGAACAAAACGGGATAAAAATAGTTCCGGCTAACGGCTCGGATTACTTTTCAATATCCGTAAAAACGACAAAAAACGATTTGCCGCTGACTTTTGACCTCTTAAATGAAGTGGTAAACAATGCAACACTGGATAAAAACGAAATTGAAAGAATAAAAACAGAAAAAATCTACGCTATTCAACAAAACAGAGATACTCCCTCGAGTGTTGCTTTTGAAGAATTCAAAACAGCAATCTGGGCAAACACTCCTTACGGTGTCACCGGGAAAGTAATGGAAAAAACTATCCCGACAATAAACAAAAATGATGTAGAAGAGTTTTACAACACTGTTTTTTATCCGGAAAATCTTGTTATCTCAATTAACGGAAACGTTAATGACGAAGAAATCATAAAAAACATTGAACAAATCTTCTGCACAAAAAAATATACAAATGCAAAAAAATTTGAATATTCAAACTACAAGAACAAATTCTTACCGCTTTCAACCGCCAAAAACGTAAAAAAAGAAAAAGATGTAGAAGCAGCATGGATACTAATGGGCTGGCTCACAGACGGAGTGCAGAACAAAAAAGACATTGCAGCTCTGCAGGTTATTGATTCTATACTAGGCGGCGGTATGAGTTCCAGACTGTTCTCAAATCTCAGAGGAGAACAGGGGCTGGCATATCAGGTAGGTTCCAGCTTTGCAGCGAACGTAAATCAGGGTGTTTTTGCGGTTTACATCGGCACAAACCCGGAAACAGCACTGCACTCAAAAAATGAACTGCTAAAACAAATTAACCTGCTTAAAAAAGAATTTGTTTCGGACAAAGAGCTGCAAGAAGCAAAGGACAAAATTCTCGGCAACTTTGTTCTTTCTCAGGAAACAAACATGGAAAAAGCCTACACTCTGGGCTGGTTTGAACTCTCCGGCAGAGGGTTTGACTATATAAATGAATTTCCTAAACTGATAGAATGCGTAACCCCGACCGAAGTAATAAGAGTCGCAAACAAATATTTTGAAAAACCTTACGTATTCACAATAGTTGCACCGAAAAAATATCTGAAACAATTCTAATTTTCTTTAATATAAAGTTATAAAAAGACTACAGGCTGCGTGATTTAAACAGCGCAGCCTTTTTATCTGCAAATATCTCCTGCTTTTACACACCATTTTATATAAAACGGAGTAAATATCCGGCCTATTTTGTGGAACAATTTTAATTTTTGCACCTTGGCAATCTTGTTGTCCCCTGTAAGAATCCACAGTGCTTTGTCATTTTTTTTGAGAATCAAACCGGCCTTGTACTTTTGCGTTGTATATTTTGTCTTGTTTTCAAAAAATTTTATCTTTCCTACTTTTAAAAAAGTCCTTTTATGAGGAATATAAGCAGGCTGCCACGGACTCAGGCCTCTCACCATCGCATTTATTTGTGCTGAAGATTTGTTAAAATCAATCAAAATATCTTTTTCACTGATTTGAGGATAATAAGAAGCGTCCCTGTCATTTTGATTTATAGGAATAATCATCTCATCATTCATTGCAGTTAACAGTTCGTTTATTCCCTGCCGTGCAAGCACACAGCATTTATCCTTGAGGCTTCCGCCTGTATCTCCGTTAAAACCCTGCAAAATATCTATTTTCTTTTGCAAAAGAATCGGGCCTGTATCGAGTTTTTCATCCATAAGATGAAAAGTTATGCCGCTTTGAGTTTCACCGTTCATGATAACTCTCATATAAGGGTTCGGTCCTCTGTATTTTGGCAGTAAAGAGGGATGACAGTTGATTGTACCGATTTTTGGCAAATTAATTATGTCTTTTTTAAACTTTTCACTCCACGAGCCGACCAGAATAATATCGGGATTGAGTTTTAGGATTTCTCTTTTAAAAGCATCAGAATTTACGCTGCGGGCTTTAATTTCTCTTAATTTAAGACTCCTTATAAAAGACAAATCTTTGCCGGGGGCAAAAAAATCCTTAAAAAACAAAAGCCACGGTGCAATAGACACTCTTTCATGCCGGAACACTCCTACGACCTTATTATTAGACTCAAGAGTCCCCAGAATAAGGTTAGAAAACATCTTATCATATCCGACAATTACTATTTTCATTTCTTTCTAAAATGCGAAGTTATAAACAAATCCAGCAGATCATCAACTTGCTTTCATATTTCGTTTTGCAGTTTTTTTGCACAGTTGCTGCACAACTGGTTTGTTTTGCCTGCAATTGGTACAATATTCCCGCATTTTGCACATTTCATCGTGACTTTTTGCGCTACTTTCACAAATTTGCCTGCAAGAAACAAAGCTTCAAATTCATCAACTTTAAGATTAAATCTTGTCAAAATTTCTTCTAAAGGAACTGTTTCTGCCGTTGCTGTCAAAACGTAGGTATTTATATCACTTACAAGTTTATTTTGTTCTTCAAAGCATTTGTCACAAATATCTCTTTTTGATGTTTGGAGAAATAATGCTCCGCATTTTTTACAATTAGCTGCATTAGCCATGTATAAACCCTCTCAATATTTATAGTAAAATCTTAGCTAAACAATCACTAAAAAGCAAGTAGGGGCATAAAAACCCGTTTTTGCTTTATCTCAACACATACAACAGACAACGGAACAAACAATTTCTGCAATCTACAGGCAACGTCAGGCTGATGAATTAAGTTGACAAAGGATTTAAACAAATAGTATAAGTGTATTGTATTGTAAAAAAAAACAAAAAAATGCTACCTGTAAAGTAAATTTTTTTATACAATATTGTATAAGAGAAGAGAGATAAATTGGACAACCATTTCAACAGCTTTGACAATCTAGAAACATCAATCAGAAAATCCTCTGTTATTCAAGAGAGGATAAATCTTGTTTCAACTCATATGTACAAACAGTTTTTGGAATACCAACGCTCCACAATGAATTCTGCAGAGGTATTTTTAAAAATTGCTGACAATATGCGCTCAACCGTTGAATATCTAAAACAGTCCTTTGGCGCAAGAGGAGTCGCCACAGACAATATTTATTTTGAAGCTGATAACGACAAGTCCGTACTTGTGCTTCATATCTTGTGGCATACAATAAGCTTTACCACAAAATGGAACAACCAGCCTCAGGCTCTTTACAGAGGGGTCGAAGTCCCTATGATATCCAACAGAATCATTGCAATGAAGGGCAATTTCTACGAAATAATCAAAGACGTAAAAGAAGAAGACCAGCTCAGAACAGTCCTTGAACAAGAGGTAGCCTCGTTATTTATCCCTGCTGAAAGAGGACAGAACTGCATTATAAAAATAAACCATCTCGGTAACAAAGAATTTTATATAAACCACATGGATGCCCCGAGAGAATTTCTGCTGAAAGTAATAGAAACAATATGCGGCGGCGGCATATACCACGAAGAATTAAGACAATAACGGGCTACATCAATGGCAGATATCCAAAAGGCACTGGAGCTTCAATCAAACGGCCAGTATGAAGAAGCAAAACAAATTTATCTCGAATTTCTCAAAGAAGAACCGGAGCAGCCGGATATTTCAAACCTTCTGGGGCTGATTTATCTTAACACAGGAGAACTCTCTCTGGCCAAACAATACCTCAAGACAGCTCTAAAAGGGTTTAGGTGTGCTGATTTTTGCCGGAACATGGGGCTTGTTTATTACAAAGAAAAAAATTACGACGAAGCAATCAAATTGTTTGATGAAGCTATAAGCTATGAATCTGACAATGTTTACTTTATAAGAGATTTTGCAAAACTTGCACAAAAAGCACAACTCGTAGACTACTGCATAAAATTAACTAAAAGGTGCCTCGAACTCGACCCGAAAGACACTATAGGCATGATAAATTTAGGCCTTATGTACGAAAAAAAATACGACATGGCCTCAGCCAAAAAGTGCTATATCAACTCTCTTAAAATCAAAAAAAGCTACGAAGCACTGCACAATCTCGGCATCTTATACAGGAATGAAGGAAATTATACAGAATCCGAAAAATGCATAAAAGAAGCTCTAAAATATAATCCTAACAATGTAATGTCTCATCTGAGCCTCGGAATGACTTATCTTATACAAAAAGATTTTGAAAACGGCTACAAACACTATATGAAAAAAAAGCCGGAAGTAGCTGCAATGTACAAAAACCACTGGGACGGAGCAGAACACAAAGACAAGACACTTCTTGTATATTATGATTCCGGTTTTGGCGACCAGATAATGTTTTGCCGTTATCTGAACCTTGTGAAAGACAAATTTAAAGAGGTAAAATTTTTCTGCTCGCATGAACTCGGGCGTTTGTTTACAAAGAATTTTCCCGACATAAAGATAATTCATCAGGTAAAAGATGACTACGACTACAGCGACAATGTCATGTACCTGAATTATCATCTCGGGCTGGATTTTGAGCATATACCTTTTTCTGACGGATATTTGAACGCAGAAATTTCAAAAGATGAATGCTTTAATACACCGAACAAAAAAATAGGGCTTTTCTGGCAGGGGAACTATGACGGATACTCAAACCGTGCGATAAAGCTCAAGGAACTCGCTCCCCTGCTAACTCTTGAAAACTGCACATTTTACGGTTTTACAAAAGATGACAAAGACAATCAGATAGCAGAATTTCCGCAAATAATAAATACCGGCAAAGACCTTAAAGATTTTTACGACACCGCAACAAAACTAAAAACACTGGATTTGTTCATCACAATAGATACTGCCGCAGCTAACCTCGCCGGTGCGCTCGGGGTAAAAACACTGTTTTTGCTGCCAAAAGTAAATGAATGGAGATGGTTCTCCGATACCAAAACGACCCCATGGTACTCCTCTTTTACGATTTACAAACAAAAAGAAGACAGAAACTGGCAGCCTGTTATAGAAGAAATTCTGCAAGATATAAAAAAATCCTTCTAACCACTTGACACTTTAACATGTCCTTAATATTATAATCCTATGCCGAAGTGGCTCAATGGTAGAGCAACG